>TARA_R110002110_G_scaffold327869_1_pt1 | contig 40383 bp, 45 predicted proteins | sample TARA_R110002110 | Tara Oceans TARA_R110002110 (sample SAMEA4397330) | marine metagenome | biome: Polar Biome; feature: [SRF] surface water layer (ENVO:00010504); material: water (ENVO:00002006), including particulate matter (ENVO:01000060) such as... | depth 5 m | reverse complement strand
CCGACCACCACCACCACCAGCCCGACCACTACCACGACCACCACCGAGCCCTCAACGGTCCCAATCGACTTCCCGATCCGTCGTGGCGCCCCAAGAGGGCCTGACGGCACGAACACCGAATGAACTGATCTCGCTCGGCTGCGTCAAGGCGGGCGTTGCCGATGTACACCGCCTCGACAATCGACAACGGCGCTCACTGGACGACCTGGCGCCTAGGTTTTACCGCTCGCCGACATTCCTATCACCGAGTTCGACACGTTCATGGATGCCGTATTGCATTGTGGGCCCGATGCTGACGTGCCTGGGGACCTGACCTTGTACGACGAAATCACGACGGGTTCGGTTCCTTCTCGACGCGATCTCGAGTCCAGGACAATTGACGACTGAGCGAAATTCCGTCGATGCCGTCCTCCTAAGATGACAAGCCACCGTCGGCGATGCCTTCGAGCGACTCAATCGACACCTCCGCCAGTTGGACGAGCACCAGAGGGCGTCCGTCGGCAACACGCGACATGTACCAGTCCTTGAGCACGACCGATCCATCGGCTTGTCGGATCGAGCACAGCCCGAAGCACGACGGGATGATCGAACGGAGCTGCTCACTGAGTTCGCGAAGCGGCAATGGATCAGGAAAGAACGACACATGCTCGACGATTTGTTCCCGGACCATCTCCGACATCGGTCGGTCGAAGAGTTCTGCCGCCGTCTGGTTCAGCTCGACAACAACACCGGCCGTTGTCATCGTCAACATCGCCAGCTTGACGTGTGCGCACGCGGACATCTGCAGCTCGGCTGTGGGCGGCGCCGACCGGACAAATTGATGAGCGTCGATGAGCTGTCCCATCACGGAGCGACCGCTCCCTGGCCAGTCGACGACCGAGAAGTTACCGACAACAGGAATCACTTTGCCGCTCTGGTCCACGGCTCTGGTCTCGACCCATGTTGCACCCTGTGAAGCGGACCCACCCTCGACCCACAAGTCCTTCAAATCGGCGTCACAGATTTCATCAAATTGGCAGCCGACGAGTTCCAGGTCGGAGCGTTGCACGAGGTCACACAATCCTCGGTTCCAATCAACCAATCGACCCGACCTGTCGACGATGACGTTGGCCGCGATGCTTCGCTCAAACGCAATGCGCCCCGACTGCACGGCGGCCGTCAGGATGTCGGCAATTCGAGCATCGTTCGCAACGGGAACCAGCGATGCGAGGACCCCCCGCACTTGTCGGCCTGGTCCGTAGATCGGCAACGCAGTGATCCGTAGCCACTCCATTCGACCATCGTTGAGCACTGCGATGCACTCGCTGGAATTCGATTCGCCGCTGTCCAGCACAAGCCGCACCGGATTGTCGTCTTCTGACAACCGGTCGCCGTTCGCCCTGGTCGCTTGCCAGCGTGGGTCATCAATACCGCGCCCCGCCAAAAGCTCCTCCGTGACACCGAGCAGTCGCGCCGCAACGACGTTCCACTGGACAATCTCGGCTTGGCGATCGAAGTACAGCACGCCAGCACCGAGCGTCTCCAAGGTGTATTCCGCCAGCCAAGCACCCCCGATCCCGAACTCAGTCGTCGAACAGACATCGGTCATCGCGCTGCGGCGCCCCTCGGTGGTGGAGTCGAGATGTCGACCCTCTCTCCAAGTAGTGCCGCCACGGCTGTCGGCACCAAGGTTCCGACGCGTCGCGCAAGATAGTCAGGCCGGCTGGTTGCCCCAGCGCCACGCGGGTCGTACAGCAGACGACCGAGGCTGGTTCGTTGTTCTGATCTGACAGCGCTGATGTGGAGTTCTTGTTCAATTACTCGAACCGCTGATTCCGCGATCTGCACAGAGGCTGCCATCTTGCGAATAGCAGGACCCAGATCGTCGGGAGACGACTGGATCACGGCGTACAGACGGCCCACGAGCGACGGGAGCAGTTTGCCTGCCTCCTCGCCGAATTCGAACACAGCCTCCCTGGTCATGTCGGCTGCGATCAACGACCACGCCGTCGATGCCCGTTCGCGCAGCTCATCGAGCGCTCGGTACGCCCCGAGGATGCGGGCTGGGTCGAGGCCAGGCGCCTGTTCGAGGAGATCATCCACGACGAGCCCGCATCGCAACGCGTTGAGAACTGCGGTGGTGTCCGACCGGGTATTTGCCTTCTGTTTGCCCCGAGCGAGGACCTCAAGCCGAACGACAAACGACGCCTCTGCGATCGGTGTATTTGCTTTGGTTCCTGGCGTCCACGGCATCCAGATCGTGCGGGCGGGACGACTCCGGGTGGACCTGAATGTTTGTGTTCCGGTGTTCGCTCCAGTGGCGCAGCTTTTGAGGCGCTGTCTGGGTGCGTTAAAAATGGTGATTGTCTGGTTCATGATGCAACTCCTCCGTGAGTCAATTTCGATGCTTCTTGCATGGATTCCTGGTCCTCGACGAGGTCACTGCATAACGAACTCCGTGAAGTAGACAGCAACGACGTCTTCGCCGTAGAACGGAACGAGCGACTCTTCGAGGTGTTGTTTGGCCTTCTCTCTGCCTTCGATCGTGGCGAGTTCCGTCATCTCCATGCCCGAAAAGGTGGTCAGAACGATGTCGCTCGCCGGCGCAGTCCGCAACTCGACAGCCTTGCCATGACTGTCCACGAGTTCGACGTGTTCGTCCAGCCCGAGTGCCACAGCAATCCGCAGGTATCGACCTCCGGCCAGATTGATATTGATCGGATCGAGGGTGACCACGGTGCCGACGACGTGTTCCGGCTTGACCTCGTCTTCCGCTGTGCCAGCGCCTTCGGCGACAGGCGGTGCCGTCGCGAGAAACTGGCGACCCATTGCGAGGCCGGCCGCGATCAGGGCCACGCAAATAACTCCGCTGATCATCATCTTCTTCGATCCGCCACTCTTGGATTTTTCTGACGACTTCTCGTCATCTGACTTCTTGTCAGGCATCGTGGAATCTTCCTGTTCGCGCCCTGGGGCTCATTTTCGTGTTGAAATAGTTGGGTCAAGTACCCACTCGACAGTCCGTGTCCGACAGCGCGAGGCCGGGGGGTCGATTGATGTATGTCGTGAACATTTCTTTATAGAAGGCGATTCCTCTGCGTTATTCGGCGACCAACACCACGATTTCGACCCTGCGGTTCAGGGCCATCGAAGCCGGATCGTCAGCGTCGACGATGGGGTGTGTGTCTGCGTAGCCAGCAGCCGCGACGCGGCCAGCGGGGAACCCGAGATCCTCGACGAGATACCTCAGCACCGACGTCGCTCGAGCGGTCGACAGTTCCCAGTTTGACGGATATCGGGCCGTCGAAATCGGCCGCGTGTCTGTGTGCCCTTCAATGATCATCAGGTTCGGTAGATCCTTGAGCGCGTCCGCAACGACCCCGAGAATCTCCCTTCCCCTTTGCTGCACCGCTGCTTGGCCGTCTCGGAAGAGCACTTGATCGGTGATGATTGTGACCACCAGGCCGCGCGACTCGCGTCGAAATCCAACGGCTTCCAACAGGCCGGTGCCTTCGGCACGTTCGCGCACGGTTTGCTCAACCACGGTGAGTGGGTCGACAAGAATTTCCTGCATTCCTGCAACCAGCTCGAAACCGTCCTCGGCAGGTGGCAAGCCAACAACACCTGGGGCCTCCAAGATCACCACATCCTCGGGAGCAATCCCACCCTCGACCGTCGGCGGCGGAGTTTGAGCATCGGCCGACATCGGTGCGGGTACAGCACCGTCGAGAATGCCGGTGCCGCCGTTTCCCAATGGACCAGAACCCTCGCCAATATTGAACTCGGAGACGCCAACGCCAAGCTCGCGACGGAACGAGTCTGCCGCAATCTTCAGCTTGGCTTCGTCGGTGCGGCCGAGCGCGAATAGCACCAGGAACAACGCCATGAGCAGGGTGAGGACGTCGGCGTACGGGATCACCCAAGCCTCGTGATTGACATGTTCCTCGTGTTCGTCCTCGTGATGCTGCTTCTTGCGCGAGCCACTCATTTCGAGCTACTCACTGTCCGCTGCGGCCTTCAGTGCCAGCGCTTCGGAAGGCGGTAGGTACGTCATCAGAATCTCTTCAATGACACGCGGGTTTTGGCCGCCCTGGATCGACAAAACACCTTCCATCACCATCTCGCGACCCGCAACTTCCTGCGCTGACATTCGCTTCATCTTGTTGGCCAGCGGCAACATCACCCCATTGGCCAAAAAGACTCCCCAGAACGTCGCGACGAATGCCGCCGAGATGCCCGTACCAAGCAACTCTGGCTGGTCGAGGTGGCTGAGCGTGGCGATCAAACCCATCACCGCACCAATGATTCCGAACGTCGGTGCGAAGATGCCGTAGGCCATACACCAGTCGGCGCCGACCTTATGGCGAGCCTTCATTGTGCGGATGTCGGTGCGCATCACGTCCGCCACCGTCTCTGGATCGTTCCCGTCGATTGCAAGTTGCAAGGCCTTCTTCATGAACAGATCATCGAGTTGGGCAACGTCGGATTCCAACGAAAGGATCCCGTCGTGGCGTGCACGGGTTGCGTAGTCGACGAGGCGTTCAAGGCTCACCGCTGGCGATGGCAGCGGCTTGGGCAGAACCGCCCGCATGATCGCCTTCGCCACCCCGGTCGTTGCCTTCATCTCGAAGCTCGCCATGGTTGCACCCATTGCACCGACGATCACGATGAACAGCGCCGGCACGTTCGTGATCAGCACGATCGGGCTCACGCCTTTAAACAAGCCCCCGACAACCGTTCCGAAGAGGGCCAGCAGTAGCCCAATCAGGGTTGCCTTCATCGTTGCGTACCGTCGACATTGGTCGACGACGAACCGTTCTGTTCGCCCGTACCTAATTCGAGTTCAGCCCGTGGCCGACCAGACGGCACCGACGCGCGAGGATCCTGCATTTGGAATCCGGCCGCACTCACGCTGGCGCGGAAGAACACGATGCGTTCGATGATTTCAGCAGCCGATTCGGACACGACGTATTCGTTGCCGTTCGTCAGGCGCACAACGGTGTCGACGTGACTGTCGATGCGTTCGAACAGGTCGGGGTTCAACAGGAACGTTTCGCGTTGACCGAGGCGTGTGAGGTGGATCACGGGTTCTCTCGTGTTCGTCGAGGGGTTGGCAGAATGTGTTCCAAGTAGACGGTCCGGTGCCGGGCGAAATGTGCCAGGTGGTGCAATCGACGGTGAACCTCCCTGCGGTATTCCACGATCGCCGGACGGTCCAGAGATGTGACCGAACATGAAGAGCTCTCTCGACGTCTCTGGCTACTCCGAGAACAGCTGGAACAACTCGTTTGCGCGCTCGACATTCAACAACTCGTCCTGAGCAACAATCGCCTTCGCTGGCTACGGATCGTGTCCGAAAACGTTGAGCGTCTCGTTAACGAGATCCGCAGCTCCGAGGCAGAACGCGTTGCCTTGTCGCGCAGTGTCGCGAGATCATTCGGCCTCGCCGACGACGCAACACTGCTGGAACTCGCGCAGGCCACCGCCGAACCGAACGCTGCAATCTGGCGGCGCCATCGCGTGCACCTCATCTCGTTGCACGCCGAGATCGATTCGATTGCGTCGTCCAATCGTGAACTCGGCTCCCAATGGGCCGCAGCGACAAACGATGCGCTCGTTTCGCTCGGCGGCGACGCTGCGGACACGTACGACCCGAGCGGCGGACCAGACCCACTCACCCCCGCATCGCGCCGATTCGACAGGACTGCCTGACATGCCAAACATTTCGGGGCTGTACACCGCCTTGTCGGGGATGAACGCCCAACGACGCGTTCTCGACGTCACGGCACACAACGTCGCCAACCAAGCCACCGAGGGATACCACCGCCAGCGCGTCGATCTTCGAGCCGTCGGCGTCAGCGACGTCGCAACGGTGTTCGCCGGCCGGGACATCCGGGTCGGCGGAGTTGATGCAACGGCTGTCACCCGGATGATCGACAACCTCGCGGAGGATCGGGCGCTCCGTCAAACCGCAACGTACGGCGGAACACAAACGATGCGGGCAAATCTCGATCGGATCGAGATGACGTTTCCCGAACCATCGGAGAACGGCATTGCCGCACAACTCGACGAGTTGTGGGCCAGCTGGTCGGATTTGTCGTCCGATCCCGATAATCCGGTGGTCCGTTCGCAACTTCTGGACCGAGCCCGCGGCGTGATAGAGGCGCTCGGACGTGCGTCGGCCGATCTCGACGCCGTCAGCGACAGCTCGGCCCGCCAGGTGCCCAGCATGGCCAACGAGGTCAACAATCTTGCAGACCGGATCGCAAAACTCAATCAGGCCATCGTCGGCAGTGGCGACAACGCCAACGGCCTACTCGACCAACGCGACCTCCTCGTCAAGGAGCTCGCCGGCCTCACTGGCGCAGTCTCTCGACCAGCCGCCAACGGAGCAGTCGATGTCACGATCAACGGCCGGGCCATCGTCAGTGGGCCACGAGCCGAACCTGTCAACGGCTCGACAGGTACGTTCATCTGGGTTACCGACGGGGCAACCGTTTCGGCGCCCCCGAGCCGGATGGCTGCGTTGGCCAAAACAATCAACGACGTGGTGCCGCGTTATCGAGCAGCGCTCGACGATGTGGCCGCCACGCTCGTCACACAGGTGAATGCACTTCACACAACCGGTTACGACCTGTCCGGCGCGACCGGTCTCAACTTCTTCGATCCCGCCAAACTCACCGCGCAGTCGATCTCGTTGTCCAGCGACGTCGACGGCCAGCCCGAAAAGGTCGCAGCAGGAGCCCCAGCCTTTCCGGGGCCAGTCGCTCCTGGCTTGTTCGACGGTGACCTGGCCCGCCAACTCGCAACGCTGGCCGATGGCGCCGGTGGCCCTGGCATGAAGTACCAGTCGATGGTCGCCGCGCTCGGCTCCGAAGCTCGGACCGCAACGCAGCGCGACGTAGTCCAAAGCGAGATGACACTTGCCGCCAACATCCGGGCCGATTCGGTAGGCGGCGTGAGCATCGACGAGGAAATGGCGAATCTGATGTCTGCGCAACGTGCCTACGCGGCGTCAGCTCGGGTGCTCACATCCGTCGACGAAATGCTCGGCGTACTGATGCGCACGGGTGCAGGGCGATGAACGACATGATCCAGAGAGAAAGCGACTAGGTAATGCGAATCACAAACTCGATGGTCCTGCAGTCAACACTGCACAACCTCAACTCGTCATTGTCGCGGCTGCAACACAGCCAACAAGACATGTCGACCGGCAGATCCCTTCGAAAAATGTCCGACGACCCGCCCCGTGGGATCTCGGCAATGACAACACGCAACGAGTTGCGGCGTTCCGAACAACGTTCGCGCACCGCCGACAACACACAGTCAGTACTGGCGGTTGCCGACAACGCCCTCGTGTCGAGCCTCGACATTCTGGCGCGAGCCAAAGAGCTGACAGTTCGAGCGTCGAATACCGGGTCGTTGAATGCAACAGCCCGCGACGCCATCGGAAGTGAACTCTTGAGCATCCGCAAAGAATTGATCGCCGTGGCCAACACAAAACATCTCAACCGACCTATCTTCAACGGGACGGCCGCGGGGGCCGCCTACGACACCGATTCGGGCGCATATCTCGGCAATGCCGCAATCGTCGTTCGCGATGTCGGGCCCAATACAACGGTCACAGCCAACATGACCGGCGAGCAGATCTTCGGCGCTCAAGCTGGCTCGAGCGGTGACTTGTTCGCTGTGCTGGATCGACTGACGACGGCCGTTGCTTCGGGCGACAGCGCCGCCATTGCAATCGAGCACACGAATCTCGATGCCGCAACCACCCGCGTGGGGTCCGCTGCAGCCGAAATAGGTACCCGTGCCGCCCGTCTCGACAGCATCAGATCCCGATCAGCCGCAGACGAGTTGGGGCTGCGCGACAGGTTGTCGGGGCTCGAAGACATCGACCTGGCAGAGGCGATCATCGCCACGCAGACCCACGAAAACGCCTACACCGCAGCGCTGCAAGCAGCCGCACGGGTCATCCCGCCGTCTTTGGTCGATTACTTGCGCTGAATCGCTCGCTTCGTCGGCCGCCCATAACGATCGACGGCAGTGTTCAGGGTGTCAGGCTGGACGCCCTTGAGCAAGAATCCCGTTCACGATCCCGGACAACACCCAGATAAACAGCCCTGCGACGCCCGCATCGATGAGCGCCCCGTCGGAGCCGTAGCCGGTCATCGCCGCCGCCCAAAGTTGACGGCCTGCGACAAAGAACACAAACAGCACCGTCAAAGCCATGCGATACGGGGCGATTGGACCCCTTCGGTTCGGTCGTTTGACAATAATCCTGAACTCGGGAGCGTCTTTTTTGACAATGGACTCAGGCATTGCGGCCATCAACATTCGCCGTCAACTTAAAGGCCATGCCGTCAGGCATGGTCACCGCCACGCTGACACGCGTGAGGTGTTCGAAGCATCTCTCGGTGGCCATCAAGATGTCAGCGACTCGTGAGGCCATTGAGTCTGCCGGCACCAGCGCAGCGACAGCCCCATCGGCGCCTGCGACGGGAACAGCAACACCCACTTGACGCAAAAGTTCGTCGAGATCGTCCGGGTCAGGCGTTGCTGGCACCACCGGCACCGTTTGGCTTGTCGTGGGGGCATCGTTCCCCAGATCTTGGCCAACCTCGCGTTCGGCATCCTGCATGTGAGTTCGCGCGGCGTGTTCCCCGGTCAGCTCACCGTTCGACACCGCCTGCTCAAGAGGGGCCGGCAGCACGATGGGTTTGAGTCCCTGGATCGCATTGGCTTCTGCAGCCGCGTCGGCTTCCGCAGCCGCGTTGGCTTCCGCAGCCGCGTTGGCTTCCGCAGCCGCGTTGGCTTCTGCAGCCGCGTCGGCTTCCGCAGCGATCCGTCGGCGTTGCACATCGGCAGCATGCTCGATGGATTGCGTGTGCCGCCCGGCCTCCAGCTGATTGAGCTGCTCTGCAGCGTTAATCTGTTCCGTACGCCGCTCTAACTCTTCAGCTGCCGACGCCAACAATGGACCGTCGATCGGGCTGTCCTGCCAATTTTCATCCGGCGAGCTGCCGGGAAGGACGCAAACCACACCAGCGCTTTCGACCGCCAGATGTTCGGCGAAAGAACCGAGGCCGCGCGCCGATGACCGCGTCGGCAAGTACTCGCTGGCGGCCTTCGCGCTCTCTGGGCGACCGGAAACATCACCGAGATCGTCGGGCTCGGTGACCACCGAAATTTCGACGCCGAGATCCGTAGCGAAGAATCCACCCAAGCCGCCCCGTCGAATGCGGTTTGCCTCGATCACGCGTAATTTTTGGCCGAGTTCATGAGCGGCCGCAGTCAGAGCTTCATCGTAGGTCGATCCCCGAAATCTTCGGGCTGGACCCTCATGGTCGGATGAGGCACCAGGCGCCTCGACGCCCTCGATCAGTTCAGGAAACGGATGCAAATCGGTCATTATTGTTGTCCTCTCGTTCGGTGAAATTCGGGGTCTGACTGTTGATATTGGCGATCATCTCGACCTGGAGGTGCTCGCCGATTTCGTGGTACGAAATGACGTTCACTCCTGGCGCTGCCTGACGCACAAGTCGCCCGAGAGCAGGACGCAACGCAGGCGCACATGCCAACACTGCGGGGAGACCACGACCGGCTGCCAGTGTCATCACCCGGTCAAGTTCATCGACAAGGTGAGCGTGGACCTCCGGGCCGAGTTGGAGGACGGCACCCGCTTCGCTGATTTCGAATCCGGCTGCAAGCTGCGACTCAACCGCCGGTGAAATCGTGATGACCGGCAACACACCTTTTGAGGAGTACGCCGCTGTGATGGCCGGCCCCAATGCGGTCCGCGCAGCTTCCACGAGTGAATCGGGCACTCGACCCGTTCGGGCACGATCCCCGATGGCTTCAAGGATTCGAACGAGGTCACGAATGGCGATTCCATCGTCGAGTAGCGCAGCCAATACAGCTTGTACTTCTGCAGGAGACACACTGTTTGCCGAGAGGTCGTCGATCACTGCCGGGTCGGAGCTGGCCACGCCGTCCATCAACGCCTTGACATCGGTGCGAGAGAGCAGCTTGCCGGCGCGACGACGGACCACTTCAGCGAGATGGGTCACGACAAGTGCGGAACGATCGACAACCGTGTGGCCAGCAACGTCGGCTTCGGCGCGGAACTCAATCGGCACCCAACGCGCCGGCAGCCCGAACACGGGCTCACGAATATCGTCACCAGGGAGGTGGCCAAGCTCGTCGCCAATGATCAGGACGCGCCCGGGAGGTGCTTCGCCGCGGCCAATCTCCACGCCGTGGACACGCAGTACGTAAGTATGTGCCGGGAGTGCCGAATCGTCGCGGGTGCGGATCGCCGGCATCACAAAGCCCAGTTCGCCAGCAATCTTGCGGCGTAGCGCTCCGACCCGATCAAGTAGATCGCCGCCGTTCGATCCGTCAACGAGTTCAATCATGTCGTACGCGAGGTCAAGCTCAAGCGGTTCGACACGAGCATCGATAGCGAGTTGCTGTGCCGACGGTGGCGCGACTTCGGTGTCCGCCTCGATCTCGATGTCGGTGCCGTCTGGTTCGGCAGTACACAAGCGATGGCCAATGACAATCAGGCCAACGCCGCACAGGATGAACGGGAATTTCGGGAGGCCCGGAACGAGCATCATCATCAGAACGACGACACCACCGGAACGAATCGATGGGCCCTGCCGGGCGAACTGGCCGAAAACATCGGACCCGAGGTCGGTCTCGCCGGTGGCCCGGGTGACGATCAGGCCCGATGAAATGGAGACCAAGAGCGCGGGGATCTGTGCGACAAGTCCGTCGCCAACTGTCAGCAGGCTGTACGTGTTGATGGCATCGCCAATGTCCATCCCGCGCTGCAAAACACCGATTGCCAGCCCGCCGATGAGGTTGACCATCGTGATCACGAGGCCAGCGATGGCATCACCTTTCACGAACTTCGACGCGCCGTCCATTGCACCATAGAAGTCGGCCTCGTCGGCAACGTCCTTGCGACGCCGCTTCGCTTCTTCGTCACTAAGAATTCCGGCGTTCAAGTCGGCATCGATGGCCATCTGCTTGCCAGGCATCGCATCGAGCGTGAAGCGGGCACCGACTTCAGCCACGCGGCCAGAACCGCTGGAGATGACGACGAACTGCACCAGGGTGATGATGAGGAAAATGACGAAGCCGACAATGATGTTGCCGCCGACAACGAACGACCCGAACGTCTTGATCACGTTTCCTGCCTCGCCAGTCGACAAGACAGCTCGTGACGTCGACACGTTGAGCCCAATCCGAACGAGTGTCACGACCAAAAGCAACGATGGAAACGACGAGAAGTCCAGCGCCCGTGTCACATTCGTCGACACGAGGAGAATGAGCACGGCGACGGAGATGTTCGCAACGATGAGCAGGTCGAGGAGGCTCGATGGCAACGGCAAAATCATCACTGTCACAACAAGCACGATCACCGCTGGAAATACGGCCTGGCCCAACTTCGAGGTCTTCATGCATGCTCTGTTCTGATCGGTTGATCCTGTGAGTCCGAAATTCACCTGACACACTCGACGGCGCAAGCAAGAGAACTCCGGACCATCTCGACTGTCCGGAAAACACACTTGCTGTCGTGCAGGCACGTACGAAGCGATGTCCAAGAGGATCACCAGGAGGTTTACGATGCAAGTGAAAACAACAAGGTTCGGCACAATCGACGTCGCCGACGGAGAGATCGTGCGGTTCAACGACGGTCTACCCGGCTTTCGAGGAGCTCGATCGATGGTCCTCATCGGTGCCGGACACCTGGCCGGTACCGAGTCCGTCGACGAACAACACTCCTTGTTCTGGTTGCAAGACGTGACAGACCCTGATTTGGCCTTCCTGACCACCGTTCCATGGACCGCCTACCCCGACTACGACTTTGAGATCGACCCGTCTGACGTGCACGGAGCGGCACAGGAGGATCTCTCGGTTCTCGCAATGGTGACAGTTCGCCGCGAAGATGGCGCTGTGCGACTCACCACCAATCTCCTTGCGCCCATCGTGATCGACACAAAAACTCGAGTGGGACAGCAGCTGATTCTGAAGGATTCCGACTGGCCGATCCACGCTCCGCTGGCTGACGCGTCGCCATCAGGCGAATCCTGATGCTGATTCTCACCCGACGAACCGGCGAGAGCATCGTGATCGGTGACGACGTCGTCATTACCATCATCGAAGCAGGTCGTGATCAGGTCCGAGTCGGCATCGAGGCGCCGCGCAGCGTGTCAGTTCACCGCCAAGAGGTGTACGCCGAAATCACCCGTGAGAACGAAGCTGCTCGTTCCACCGACGCCACCGGGCTCCTCACCACCAATCACCCGACCGCCACAGCGCCGCTCCCCAAACGCCCTCCTCGCAACTGAACCTGGCGCGCTCGTCCCGCGCCTTCAGCGACATTCCTCCCTCGACCTTCAGCTTCGGCGACGTTTTCTGGGAATCGCCGCGAGCTGCTCTTCAGAGACTGAGGAGGCCCGTGGGAGGTCATAGGGCCGGCTGGCTGACATCAGGCGATCAAGCTGACGCACGAACACAAGCACCTTTGCCACCGCTTCGTACAGCGTGGCTGGAACTTCGTCGCCAACATCACATGCCCGCCATAGTGCGCGGGCCAACGGCTTGGCCTCGACGATGGGGATCTCTGCATCCTTGGCACGTTCACGGATCCGCTCGGCGAGCGATCCAGCACCTGATGCCAAGATGCGGGGGGCACCGCCACGTTCGACGTCGTAGCGCAACGCCACTGCGATGTGGGTGGGATTGGTGATCACGACGTCGGCAAGACCCATGTCGGTGATCATTCGATTGCGAGCCATCGAACGCTGCATTGCTCGCATTCGCGCCTTGACCGAGCCATCACCCTCAGCCTGTTTGTGCTCGTCGCGCACCTCCTGTTTGGTCATGCGCATGTCTCGGATGTTCTGGTAACGCTGATAGCCGTAGTCGGCGAGTGACAACAGAAACACCGTCCAGGTGATCGCCCGAACGAGTCCAAGCGCGCCCGCACCAGCCGCAGGCAGCGCATCGGAAAACCCCAGCCGACCACGACCGGCCAACGTCTCCACGAGCTCCACCACCCGAGGCCACCCGATCGCGATCACGATCGTCATCTTCAGCAGCTGTTTGCCGGTCTCCCACGCCGAGCGAACCGAGAACAACCGTTGAATACCCTGCTTCGGGCTGACCCGTTTGAAGTCCGGCTTGAGGGCCTTGCCCGTCAGTATTGGCCCCGTCTGGGCAAGCGACGTAACGACGGAGACCAGCATCACGACCAACATCATCGGGGCGGCTGCAAGGAAGCCATCGCGCAGGCCCACCCCAACGAGCCGAACCGTCGCGTCAGGTTCAGGAACCGTTGTCATGGCCCGAACATCGTTGAGCGCACCATTGAAGACGTCGGCCATTCGCCCGACCGTCATTGGGATCAGGTACAGGCCGACGAGCAGGCTCGTCCACGCCGTCAGGTCCTGCGACTTTGCGACTTGACCCTTCTGACGGCTGTCGCGTTTCTTCTTCGCTGTTGCCGGTTCGGTCTTGTCACTCTTTGACATCGCATCACCCCCCGAACGCTCGCCCGCCGGAGCGAATGGCCTGACCAATCAGCGATTCAACCGTTTCAGGAAGCAGCGCGAGCGTCATGCCAAGCAGCATCAGGGCAACCACAGTCTTGGCAGCAAAGCCGAGCACCAGAATGTTCAGTTGGGGTGCCGCCTTGCCGAGGAGTCCAAGCGCAACTTCGGTACAGAACAGTGCAGCAAGAACGGGAAGACCGATCTCGACCGCAGCGATAGTAAACGAGACCAGCATGTTCAGCAGTTCATGGCTCAGCACCTGGAGATCGATCTGACCGAGCGGTACGGCTTCGACAGATCGGAGGTATCCCTGCACGACGAGCACGTGTCCGTTGATCGCGAAGAGCAACGCAATCGCCAACAACTGATGGAAACGGGCGATCGGAGCAGCAGATGCGCCCGACAGCGGGTCGAGGACAGCGCCGAGCGAAAACCCGACTTGTAGGTCGATTAAATCGCCGGCCGACTGCACCGCCGAAAACAACAGAAACACCGAAAAACCGAGCGCCAGGCCTGCCAAGACCTGAGCAAGCAGACTCAAGATAAACGGCCCAATCTCCAGACTCACCGGTGCCGCCTCGCCGATCGTTCCTGCAATCGCAAACGAGATCGCTGTCGCCAACCCGACGCGCACCCGCTTCGGGACTGACGGCGAGTTGAACGGCGGGCAGATGGAAATCCAAGCGGTCGTCCGAGCGAGGGCCATCACGAACCCAACCAATTGTGTGATGGGGATCGACACTTCCATGGAGCGACGGGGGTCAGCCCTGCATCAACTCTGGGGCGCGCTCGATCAGGGCGTGACTGAACGCGACAAGCTCATCAAGCATCCACGGCCCAGCGATCGCGATAACCAGTGCCGCCGCCATCAGCTTGGGAACGAACGACAGCGTCGGCTCTTGAAGTTGGGTCACCGACTGAAAGAGCCCGACAATCAGGCCGAGCGCGAGCACGACAAGCAGAAATGGCGCGGCAACTTTGGCGGTGACGATCAGTGCCTGGGTGGCGATGTCGATCGCGTCTTGAGTGGTCATTCCAAAGCTTCCTATTGATACGACGCCAACAAGGTGCCGACAATCAGGGTCCAGCCATCCAAGAGAATAAAGAGCAAGAGCTTGAGCGGGAGGGACACGAATGTGGGTGGCAACATCATCATCCCGAGCGAAGTCAGGACCGCGGAAACCACGATGTCGATGACCATGAAAGGAACGAAGATGATGAACCCCATGATGAACGCCGACTTCAATTCCGACAGAACGAACGCCGGTATCAGCGCCGTGAGTGGCACCTCGTCGCGGACGACAGGTGTTTCAGTCCCCGATGCGTCGAGGAACATCTCTAACTCGGCCTCGCGTGTCGACCGAAGCATGAATTCGCGCAACGGGACGGTTGCGGCATCGGCTGCCTCGGTGAAGGACACCTCTTCGTTCATCAACGGTTGCAGCGCAACCTCGTTCATTTCCGACAACGTCGGGCTCATGATGAACAGGCTCAAGAAAATACTCAACCCGACGATGACCTGCTGCGGTGGCAACTGAGGGATACCGAGTGCGTTTCGTGTCAACGACATCACAATCACGATGCGGGTAAACGACGTCGTGAGAATCAGCAGACTCGGAGCAATTGACAGCACCGATAACAGCAAGATGATGACGACTGCGTTCGACGAGTCCCCGATGACGTCGGGAAGCGCCAAACCGATCGTTGCATCCTGCGAGTCGTCGCCTGACTGGAGATCGGGAAACGACGGGAGCTCGATTCCTGTTCCCGACCCGGGGTCCGGCTCGAAGGAGAGATCTTCCATCGGAACGTTTGGGATCGAAGGCATTTCAGGTACCGAAATCGGTTCCGGTGTGGATGCGTGTGCCGTCTCACCGAGTACGAAGACAAACAACACGAAGAAGATGCCGGCAACGATCCGACCCCCGCCGACGGGCCCGCGAGTTGACATACCTTGCTGGTTAGCCACGCCGTGAGGTCGCTTCACGGAGTGCCTCGATGAACGTCGGGCGACGGCCAACGATCGAGTCAGCCGGGCTCTGCGGCCCGAGTGGACCGTTTGATTCCGACGCCGCACCGCGTCCCCGGGCACGCGTCTCAGTTGCTGCGTGCAGTTCATCCCAATGTGCTGCGTCGATTTGCTGCAATACCGTGGTCGGTGCTTGCTCGGAGACTCCGACGAGAAGAACGATGTCGCCGAAACGCAACGCGATCGCCATCGACCCACGCGAGAGTCCGACCCGACCTACCACTTCGATCGGCAGTGTTGCCGAACGCCCAGCGAAGCGACTCCTGCCCGGCCGAGCCAATGACGCTCCCCCGCGTGCCCGCCGTCGGGCGGCAACGTAGCCGACACCGATGATCGCCATCACGACTGTGAGGGACACCGCCACACGAACGATCAATCCGGTCAGGCCAGAGTCGGTCATCAAGAAGAGGTTCCCGCCGCGACGATCTCGGTGATCCGAATACCGAACTCCTCATCAATGACCACGATTTCACCGCAGGCGACCCGGCGGCCGTTGACGAGCACGTCGATCGGCGTACCGGCCATCCGGTTGATCTCGACGACCATGCCGGGTTGCAGAGCAAGCAGCTCACGGATCGGCATCATCGTTCGTCCGAGCTCGACAGTCACTTCCATGTCGACGTCGTGGAGCAGGCTCAACGATCCCATCGCCGATGCGGAACCATTGAGGCCGTTGACCGGGAGCGAGGTCGGTTCGAAAGGATCCGCCCCAAGCAACCCTGTATCGGTGACGGGCCGGTCACCCGGAGGTTGACCAACCACTTCGGTATCTATCATGTTGTGGAATCTTTCGCTGGAGCGGTCTCAGTCGTCACCGTTTCCGGGACGAACTCGACTGTTCAGCGATTCCACAAACTGTCAAGTCGGTCGTTTGCGGATGATTTGCAACCTCGCTCGGCGGCGCGCGCGCTCGGGGTCCACGCCGTCGACTACCTGCACAGCGAAATGCCGGTTGATCCGACCAATCTTGACCTCGTGTACGGCAACGCCATCGACCTCGAGCGTCAACGGCATCTCGACGGGGTGGTTCAGCATCAGCGTGTCGCCAACGTTCAGAGAGACGACCTGCTGGGTCGACGCGAGCGCCGGCCGAAACATCGCGGTGGCGCCCACAACAGACGCGACGAGGTGATCGTGGAGCCGGGCGCGTTCCTGGGCCAGCTTGTCGGCGCTGAGCGCTCCCAATTGAGCGATTGCCGACGACGCTTCGAGGTGCGGCTGGAGTGCGCTGAAAGGGATACAGAGCGTCATAACGTCGGAGACATCCTCAATCCGAAGATCGAAAGAGATCACGATCACCACGTCAGTCGGCGCCACCAGCTGGGCAAACTGCGGGTTGGACTCCAGCCTGACGACACGAGGGTCGAGTAACACGACCGGCGCGAACGCAGTTTCGATCACCGGCAAGCTCAATTCCACGATGTTGCGCATCAGGGCCATCTCGAGCTCGGTCATGGCGCGCTTTGGCTGGTTCGGACCGCCGCTGCCACCAAGCATCAGCTCGGTGGCGATATAGGCCACCGACAACGGAATCTGCAGAAGCGCATGGCCTTCGAGTCGTTCCATTGCCAACGTCGTCAGTAACGCCGGGTTGGGCACGTTGTTGATGTACTCGTCGTACGGCAACTGCGAAATGTCCTTGATCGACACCTGGGTAACCACGCGCAACGTTGAGGCGAGCGTGGTCGTGAGTCCTCGTGCAAGGGTTTCCTGGACGATCTGCAACGTCCGGATGTGCTCGCGAGACATCGCCGACGGATGGCGGAAGTCGAACGGGCGCGGTTCTCCCCGCGTCCGTCCGGGCTTTTTCTGACCCGCCTCGTCCGGCCGCCGAGACTCCCTGGGCGCCACAGCGGCATTCGATGTGTCGGTTGCAGTGGTCATGGGTTGCTCAACGCTTCAGGTTGACGACTTCCTGGAGGATCTCGTCGGACGTCGTGATCACTCGCGCGTTACCCTGGAATCCACGTTGAGCAACGATCAGCCGCGTGAACTCCTCAGCGAGGTCGACGTTAGACATCTCGAGGGTGCCAGCCGACATCAGTCCACGTCCTCCATCACCGGCTATCCCGATCTGGGCAAGCCCAGAGTTCGCGGTCTGTCGCCACGAGCCGGCAATTCGTTCCAACCCGCCCGGGTTCGTGAACACCGCCGTCGCGACCTGCCCGATTTCACGGTTGAGGCCGTTGGAGTAGTTACCGACGATCACGCCATCCTGGCCCACGTTGAAGCCCTGCAGGGTGCCAGCCGGGCTGCCATTCTGTTCGGTAATCCCTGCACTTGCCTGGCCGGCGTACTGCGTGAGACGACCGGATTCAGCGGCCCCGCCAAGAACGATGGTCATTGCGTTCGGCATTCCAGCAATCAAGCCCCCGGCAATATTGATGTTGCGACCTGCCGGACCGATCAGTTCGCCGCTGCCGTCGAATGTCAACACGTTGTCGGTCAGCGCAACGGCTACAGCTGGGTCGCCTGCAGAGCCAGTCACCGTCCATTCCTCAGCTGCAGTCTTCGTGAAGGTCAGATCGAGCGGTGTCGCACCACCTTGGGAATCGAATGCGGTGACTGACATCGTCACAGCGTCGCCGATCACGGCGTCAGCGGTGATGTTGCCACCGAGGGAAACCGATGATGTCTGCGCCGGCGGCAGAATATCGCCAACACGAATTTGGACTGCTTGAATCGCAGCGTTCGTGTCGACCACGCCGGAGGCATCGGCGCGCCACCCTTGCACGACGGCACCGTCAGGCGTGGTCAGGTTGCCGGTGGCATCGAGGTTGAATGCGCCCGCACGGGTGTAAAGATTCTCAGCACCATTGTTGACGACAAAGAAGCCGTCACCCTGGATAGCAAAGTCAGTCGGTCGGCTCGTTCGTTGGATTGCTCCCTGCGCGAACGACTGCACCGTGCCGGCAAGTCTCGAACCGAGACCGATCTGTGCCGGGTTCGTCCCGGCAATCTGTCCACCAGGGGCAGCGGCACCCTTCAGTGTCTGCGTCAGAACATCGGAGAAGACTGTCGAAGAGCCCTTAAATCCAATGGTCGACACGTTGGCGATGTCATTACCGACAACGTCGAGCATGACTTGGTGATTGCGGAGCCCGGACAGGGCGCTGGACATTGAACGGATCATGAGTGGATGCCTCCATGAGTGGGTGTGGATGAGGAACGGCATCCGTGCCGAAATCGCCGGAAGTGGCGAACACCCGGATCCGTCCGGGTGTCGTAAGAACAGTCCGGCGCATGCACGGATGCGCCGGTTGGTGGACAGGGACCCACCGGTCGTTCAGGCCGTGACCACCGCCGGGACAGGAGAAAGAGTAGGAGCCGGGGCCGACAACGCAGGGGCGAACACCTGCGACACCGTCCCAAGCGGGACTGAAAGCCCACCCACCGACAACGTAAGGTCACCGTTTTCGAAGCGAACCGATTCAACGCGACCAGTCACTTGCTCACCTGCGTCAGCGAGGAAGGCGATCTCTCGTCCGACAAGTGAGCCGGCAAGCACGAGCTTGTCGGACGACTCGGCAGCCTGGAGAGAATCGGCGATGTCGTTCAATCGATCGACCATCGTCAGCTGAGCCGACTGCGCCAACATCTGGGATGTATCGGCTGGCTTCGTCGGATCCTGGTACTTGAGCTGTGCAACGAGCAATTTCAGAAAGGCGTCTCGGTCGAGTACGGCGCCAGGGTTCTCGACCGGGGAACCAGCCGATACTGACGAACCGCCGATAGTTGGGGAAATGGATTCGATGTTGGACATGTGTCTTTCTTTCTGACTCAGAGTTGAACGTCGACTCGACCGGCCCCGGCCAGCTCATCAGTTGCTGCTTGGGGAGTTGATGAGGCGGTGCCGTCTTGGGGTGGACGCGCTGGATCGCTGTCGCTGTTGGGCAAGGTGCGATGTGCGCGAGATCGATTGCGCTGATCGGCATCCCCCTGCGCAACGCCGAACGAACCGACATCGATCCCTGAATCGCTGAGCTCTTGGCGAAGTTCGTGAAGTCGACCGCTGAGTAAAACCCGCGTCGGGAACTCATCAGCGCGCATGTTGACTTCGAGAATTCCTCGGCGGTCGGCCACGTCGATCCGGATGGCACCAAGCTCATCGGTGACAACGTCCATCCCGAGCCGCGACACGCCACCGAGACGATGGAGCGCGGCACGGTCGAGTACGTTCGGGCCATCGACCAGGGACTGATCGGCCATCAGCGCTGTCGCCTCGGCGTCGGGCGGCAAAGTGATGGGAGCCGATGCAGCCGGCCTCGGCAAACCGATTGCTGTGTTTGTGGAACCTGTGTCTGGTGGCGTGGGTACGTTGACCCGTGACAGGTGGCTGGAAGTCGCGGCACTGTCGGTCGAGGCACTGTCGGTCGCGGCAACCTCGACCGATGTGGTCAGCAGTGCACCGGCAGGCCCGTGATGCTCGACGACTCCTGCTCGCTCGGGGTCTGATTCAGCCCCGGCTCGAGCGGCACCAGGCGTCGCTGACGGCGTGTTGGCCACCCGAGCAGCGGTCACTACCGCAGACAAGACCAGCTGATCGGCAGCTACGGCAACCTGGAGATGCACGACGCCGGTGTTGGCATCAAGTGCAGTCGGGTCAGTGGAGCAAGCCAGGTCTGGCATGTCTATCGACCCCGCCGACTCAGTGTCCGCGTCACTCGACTTACTGGTTGCCTCGTTTGTCGTCGGCTGTTCGGGGTCCTCGACGACCGCTCGGCCAACAGGTTCGGCGTTGCGCGACCCGGGGCCGGCCACGTGATGGTCGAGGTGCCCCTGCAGCACCGTCGAAAATGCCGGACCGGCCGTGTCGCTCGTGGGCTTCTTGTCGCCGGGTGACAAAAAGGGCGTCGCTGACGTAGCCGCCGCGCTCGGCATCTGTCCGTTCATTCTCAGTCTCGGTCCCATCGCATGATGACGATGTCATCGAGCTCAGCTCGCTCGCTGTGTTCCAGTTCTGCCTGTGCTAACTCAGTGGTGCGTGCTTGCAGACGTTCGACACCCTCGAGACGTTGCGCTGCAAGGCTCCAACTCGCCAGTGAACTTGTGAGTGCACCGTGAGCAACCGCAACGGCAGCCGCAGCGAGAGCGATGTCGCGCATGCCTCCGTCAAGCATTCGGCGATGCGCAACGAATTTCGCGGCCACCGTCGGCATCGAGTTCGATGCGTCATCGACGGCACTGACGGCTGTCGATTCGTAGCGTTGTCGCTCGGCAATGAGTACTTGATCGCGTGCAACGGCAGCTCGCTCGATGCGTTCTTGAAGCCCGCGAATACGCAAGACGGTGTCCATGCGGGTCCGACTCACGAGGGCTGTCCGAGCACGGTGGCCAGGTGACGAAACGCATCTGGAGCGTCGACGCGATCGTCGATACGTTGCCGGAGAAACTCTTGAATAGGTTCGCGCAGCGCCACCGCTCGGTCGACCGTCGGGTTCGTCCCCGGCACATAGGCGCCGATCTCGATGAGGTCTCGCGCCTCTGCATGAGCTGCCATCAGCCGGCGGAGTTCTCCTGCAAGCTGCTGCTGTTCCGGGTCGGTCACAGCGTTGGCGACACGGCTCACCGAGGCAAGCGCGTCGATCGCCGGATAGTGCCCAGCGTGGGCCAACGACCGCGACAACACCACGTGTCCATCGAGAATTGATCGCACGGCGTCAGCAATGGGCTCGTTGTGATCGTCGCCATCAACCAGGACGGTGTAAATCCCCGTGATTGAGCCTCGTTCCGCAGTACCGGCCCGTTCGAGCAATTTGGGCAACAGGGTAAACACGCTTGGCGGGTAGCCCCTCGACGTCGGCGGTTCGCCTGCCGACAGCCCGATCTCGCGTTGTGCCATGCAGTAGCGGGTCAGGGAATCCATCATCAGGACCACGTCGTTGCCGAGATCTCGAAACCACTCTGCGATCCGTGTGGCAGCCGTAGCGGCCCGCAGCCGGACGAGTGCCGGTTCATCGGATGTCGCGACGATCAACACGGAACGCTTCATCCCCTCCTCGCCAAGTTCAGCCTCGATGAACTCGCGGACCTCACGTCCACGTTCGCCGATGAGTGCCACGACGTTGACGTCTGCGGTCGACCCGCGGGCCACCATTCCCATCAACGTCGACTTGCCGACACCCGATCCGGCGAAGACCCCGACGCGCTGACCTTTACCCATCGGCATCAGGGTGTCCCAGACCCGCACGCCGAGCGAAAGCGGAGTATCGACCCGGGCTCGCCGTAAAGGGTGTGGCGGCGAGCCATCAATCGCCACGCTGGCGAGCCCGTTGAGCGGCGGACCGTCGTCAATGGGTTGTCCGAGTGCATTGATTACTCGACCGAGCAGTTGGTGCCCGACCGGCACCGTCGGTGCATAACCGGAACTGGCAACGCGGGTACCCACGCGCAGCCCGCGCATATCGCCGTAGGGCATACATGTGACTTCGCGGGCCCCGCAACTGATGACCTCAGCGGTCAAAGGCGTGGGTCCGTCGAGAACATCGACGCTGGAGCCGAGCGGAAGGTCAAGTCCCGCTACGTCGAATCGAAGGCCAACGATACGTTCCACCGTGCCTGTGATCTGCGGCCGCAGCATCGGACGAATGGAATCGAAACGACCAGCGAGCACGTCATTGCCGATGGCGGTGTCAGCCAACAGGCGTCCCGTGTCAAGCGTCAATTCGATCAGGGGAGCGGAGGTCATCATGACTGACCGTCCCGAAAGCGGACAAACCGTCAAGCAGGTACGCGGCGAGTGGCCCGCTCAGGTGACGAATTCTTCCGCTCCGCGATTGACCACAATCTCACCAGTCTCTTCGAGCGTTCGGATCGCACGGACGACAACGCCTTGAGCTTCCTCGACCGCCTTCATCCGAATCGAACCGAGCAGCTGAATTTCATCTTCGAGGTTCGTCGCTGCGCGCTCCGACATGTTGCTGGTGATCTTCTCGCGGACGTTCGGTTTGACACCTTTGAGCGCTGTCGCGAGGTCCTTTGCGTCAACACTGCGCAAAATGAGCTGGATCGCCTTGTCATCGAGCGAGACGACGTCTTCAAACACGAACATACGCGCCCGAACGTTCTCGGCGAGTTCTGAGTCCTGTTCTTCCAGACCTTCGAAAATCGCCCGTTCAGTTGCGCGGTCAGTGAGGTTCAAAATGTTGATGAGCGTCTGAACTCCGTCAGCACGTTCACTCTTGGATCTCGACGCAGTGGCAACGCCAAACCGTCGTTGCAACACGTCTTCCATCTGGGAGATGACTTCAGGAGAGGTCTGCTGGAGCTTTGCAACTCTGATTGAGACGTCACGCTGCATGGAATGATCAAGCCCGCTCAACACCACGGACGCAGCTTCTGAAGGCAGGTGGGCGAGTACGAGAGCAACCGTCTGGGGGTGTTCGCCGGACAAGAAGTTGAGCACTTGGCGCGGTTCGGTCTTGCGGAGGAACGCAAACGGCACTCGGCTGGTCGATGCCCGCAGCTCTCCAAGAATTTCATGAGCCCGGTCCTGCCCAACCGATGCAGTCAGCAGGTCGCGAGCGCGTTCAACGCCGCCGGTTACGAGCTGGTCGTTCGACTTCACCCTGGTGGCGAACTCGATCAGTGAAGCTTCGCCATCTTCACGTCGGACCGAATGAGCCTGAACAATTTCGGCCGTCACAGCACTCACCTCGCTCTCGCCAAGCAGCTTCATGATGCTCACCGACCGCTCGCGGCCGAGCTTCAAAAGCACAATCGCAGCCTTTTGGGCACCGGTCAGATGGGCCATGCCAACGTCGATCGATTCCTTGTCGATTGCTGGGACCACGGTTGGATTCACACCGACGTCGTCTCGTCGGCCAGCCAGCTCTGCAGGATCTGTGCGACCTCCTCAGGTCGCCGGTCCGCGAGCGCGCTCAACTCTTCGAGCGCTGCCTGCGACGATGACTCTGCAGACAACGGCGTCGGATCGAGATCGGTTGGTACCGCCTCAGTAAGTGACGGGTTATTCGAGGCCAGCGACGCTGCCCGGATCGCACCGATGTCGATCGGCGTAGCAACTTCACGACGAGCTCGTCGTGCGCTCCGGTACGCAAGCAGCATCGCGACGAGCGCAAGGAATGCAATGAGGCTGGTCCGGATGAGCGACGACTGCGCTTCGGCAGCTACTGCAGCAGCTTCGCCGTCGGCGGCTACTGCAGCTGCATCGGTGGCAGCCGTGTCGAACAACAATCGAGTCACCACGACCTGATCGCCACGCTCGACGTCTACACCTGCCGCCGTCGACACCATTTCAGTGATAGCGGCAACCTGTGCCTCGGAGACCGATGCCTCGTCGACCAGCACCGCCACATGAATCCGCTCAATGGCGCCGGGGGTGAACGTCGTCTGCTCGACGGTGCGGTTCACGGCGAACGTCCGCTCGACATCGTCTTTCGAATAGCTCCTGTCGCCACTGCCTTCATCCGTCGCGATCACTGCAGCGCCATCGGGCCCGAGCACGCCGGCATCACCGAGAGCTTCGGTGCCGGTGTAGATCTCGTTACCGGTTCGTTCGGCCAGGATGAGGCCACCACCTTCTTCAGCTGATGAGTCGAAGCGTTCGGAGGTTTCTTGCCGCTGCGTCAGTTCCAATTCGGCCTGCACGTTCACGGCGACATGATCGAATCCAGTGACACGACCGACCATCGACCTGATCGACGAGGACAACTCCTGCTCAAACGCCGACGTTGCCTGGGTCCGAGCATCACGCCCGCCTCCAGTGACACCTCCGACTGCACCGAGATCGGTCAGCACAGTTCCGGACGCATCGGCAATCGTCACATCTTCTGGTTGCATTCCTTTGACGGATGCCGCCACAAGGTGGACCATCGCTGCAACCTGATCCGAACCAACCGACGCCGGGTTGGAACTCCTAACAAGCACAGAGGCGGTTGCCGTTGCAGGCTCATCGACAAACACAGAATCCTCGGGGAGGGCAAGGTGAACAGTGGCAGTTTCGATGCCGTCTATCGAACGAAGGGTGCGTGAGAGTTCGCCCTCAAGTGCGCGTTGGAAGTCGATTCTCTGGCGGAACTCTGATGTGGTAATCCCCTGCTTGTCGAGGAGCGCATACCCCTCGTTTGACACTGGTAGACCCTCTCCGGAAAGCGCTATGCGCAAGTCGTACACGTCATCGCGCGGCACCAGAACCGTACGTCCGCCGTCGGCAAGTTCGTAGTCGACATTTCGAGCGATCAGTTCGTCGGTCACGGATGCGGCGTCGCGCGGTTCGAGGTCGGTGTACACCGCCGCCATCGCTACGTCGCCACTTGCACCGAACAGCATCATCGTGCCGCCGATGACGGTAAGTGCTGCAGCACCGAGTGCAATCTTCTGCAGCGGCGTCAGCCGGTTGAAGGTGTCCATCGCCCGCTGACTTGCCGGGGCTTCTATTCCAGCCATCGATCAGACCTGCATCCGCATAATGTCGTTGAACGCTTCGACGGCCTTGTTGCGTACTTCGACAGTCAACTGGGTCAACATCTGTGCCTCGGCAGCTGCGATCGTGAAGTCGTGGACGGCACTCAGATCACCGGTCGCTGCTTCGATTGACAAGCGGTCGACTTCGTTGTGGCTCTCGGAGAGATTGTCGAGCGCCTTCGTCAACGAATCAGCAAACGAGGAGCCGCCCGTCGATGCCGTCGGCGCTGCACCGACGGAAACGCCGGCAGTCGCACCGAATGGGCTGATGGGCAAGATAGGGGCGATCGACATGATTAGCGTCCAATCGAGAGCGCCGCTTCATAGGCCTCTCGTGCTCGTTCGAATGTGTTGATGTTGGCTTGGTATCCGCGTTGAGCGACTTGCATGTAGACCATCTGCTCGCCGAGATCGATGTCTGGACGGCGGACCATCCCGTTGTCATCGGCCAGCGGGTTTGTCGGTTCGTAAAGCACTCGTCCGTTCGGGTCGCCAAAGATTGCACCTGCCACCCGAGAGCCACCGCCGGTTTGGGCGCCATAGGGATCTTCGGCGGATGTCACCAGAATGAACCGCTCGCGGAACGCCGCGTCGCTCGTGGCAGACACGTTGTCGATGTTGGCGACGTTGTCGGCCACGGCGTTCAACCAGGTCTTGTAGACACCCATGCCTGATCGGGCAACATCGAGTGCGGAGAACATTTCTGACATTTCGAGGTCCGTTCAGTCGAATTCAGCGGCCGGTGATTGCGGTTCGGAGCATTTGGTATTTAGCGTTCAAGCCCTGCACCACGAGTTGTTGCTGCAATGCGGTCTCAGAGCCAGCGAGCAGCTCCATGTCGATGTTGACGTTGTTGCCGTTCAGCCGGGTCGGCGCAAGGGACTTGCTGACCGACACGTCAGCGTCCTCTGGACTGCCAATGCGTGCTGCTGAACGCAGGCTCGCCTCGAACGACACTTCGCGAGCGATATAGCCCGGGGTCTCGAGGTTTGCCACGTTCGAAGCGATTGCTTGCTGCCGTTGGTTCAACGCGTCCAGTGCTCGATGCAGTGTCATCGTGGCGTTGTCGGAAATCGGACTGATACTCACAGGGCTAACTGTGCAGAGTTTCCGAAAGGCGCAAGGAGGTTTGAACGAGGAATCTTCACCCGAGTTCTGCCCGCATACGGGCGATAGCTGAGCTGATCTGGCCGTCAATGCGACAGGGACCCAGATCAACGACGCAGCCGCCACGTTCGACGCTGCTGTCTGCGAGGAATTCGACCTCACCGTTCCAGCGCACGAGATCTGCATCGACTGCCTCTCGGGCGGTCTCGGCATCGTCAGGGTGAACTCGCAGCGTTGGGATGCCGCGCTCAGGCAACAATCGTGCAACTCGAGCGAGTGCATCGAGTACAGGTTGGTCAACGGCGTTGAGTTCTCGTCCGACGATCTCCGCGGCGAGGGCTGCGGCGAGTGTCACGACATCGTGCTCGACCTCCTCGAGTGCCAGGCAATCGCGACGGCCGAGATCTGCAGCGGCCTGGTCGAAAACCGCTGCGCACTGATCGAGACGGGCCGCACTGCGCCGGTGATCGTCAATAGCCGCCGCCACCTCAGTCTCAGAGGATGCCCAGCCGCTGCAGTAGCCCTCGTCAAAGCCGGAGTCTCGACGCCGTGCTGCAAGTTCAGATGCCTCACGATGCGGGTCACGTAGTGACTGGGCCACGGTGAAGGCGGGCGCTGTGAACGACACCGCCCGGTCGACGCGGTCGACGCGGTCGACGCGGTCGACCATGCTCATACGGTGCCATCGATGCTGTCAGGGGTATCCGGTTCTTGAATCCAGTCCATCATCAACCTTGCGAGGAGGTGAGGGTCGGTGTCGAGCAGGCGCTCGATCGTTTCCACGGCCTCTGCAACTTCCTCGGCTCGGCCATGAATGTCCTGGAGAAAATTCATTTGTCGATGAGGTCGACCAAACGTAGGAATCAGTGGGGCCACATCGGGTGCCGGTGGAAGGGCTGCGGGTAATGGCCCACCGACCGGACCGCTCGCCATGAGCGGTCGATGCGTTGCCTGGATCGAAAGAACGGGGCCCGCACGTTTGCTTCGAGCACGCTGATGTCGGCCCTTCCAGGCCATCGTGGGCCGCGTCACCGACATGAGCATGCTCGAAGCAACCAGCGTCAGTACCCCCGCGCTCACAAGTACCACTGCAAAGTCAGTCACCGACATAGCGCGACGGATTTCAGGCCCTGCGGTCGAAGTACGACGGAGCAGTCGAGCGAGCAACAGGACGGTGTTGCACGTTGCGACCACGCGGCGCTGCTTCGTCCGACATGAGACGCGCTCGTTCGATCAGGTGATCGGTGGCCTCCATCAAACGCCGGGCCCGACCTTCGAGCGCCCGCGGCATCTGAGGCATCGCGACAGTCGGCCGAAACAACAACTCGTTGATGCCATCAACGTCATCGAACCCATCGTCCAACGACTCCGATTGACGCTGAAGAAGCCATTCGAGGTCTTCGAGAACGACGATCCAACAAGCATGATCGTCGAGAGCCAAGGTGGTCGGTGCTGTCATGCCTGCACGTACAGACGGGGACCATCGATGACGTCGTTTCCGTGTGCGGCGACCGTCGTGGCCGGCGCCGACGCTGCTGCCTGGCGGAATGCGTCACCGATCTCGGTCATCAGCCGCTGTGCTTCCAGTACAAAGCTGGGATTTTTCGATGCGTTGGCCTGGGCCAGCAGACGCAAGACATAGTCGTACACCGACAGCAGTGCATTCGCATGTTCCCAGATCTCAAGATCGAGCATGTCGGCCATCTCGCCGAGGAGTTCCTGTGCGTGTCCGAGTAATCGATTCGTTTCAAAGTGATCGTTCTCCTCCATAGCGATGAGCGCGGTCAAAAGATCACGGTCAAGCCGATCGAAGCACATGATGACGATCTTCGGGCCGCCAGCTGTCTGCAGGCTGTCCGTCGCAAAACGATCGAGCATGGTGTCGGGGGAATACATAGTTGGTTCTCCTGGCCGGGTGGCGATGTGAGAGATAGTTCGCAGTTCATCCGTTTCCGCCACCAGGGTCTGCAAAATTGATGGGCGGTGAAGAATGGATCTGACTCAGAGCCAGTTGTTCGTGAGACCTTCGAGCTGGCCGCGGATGTAGGTGTTCTGGTTCTCCAGGCCGCCGAGCAATGTCTGGAGGTTTGACCACTGCCGCAAAAGGTTCGTTTCACGCATCGCCAGACGGTCTTCGAGACGCGTGATCTGGTCACCAAAATCTGTGACTCGTCTTTGCGCAAACGTGGTGGCGCTGGTCAGGGAGCCGTTCTCCGCTTTCATCATCAACGTGGCGACTTCAACGATGCGAGCTGCGATGCCGGGTCGATATTCCACGGCACCAAGAGAACCTGACACGCCACCTTCGATGTCGATCTGCAACCCGGCTGCGTTGGAGTCAACAAGCGCGTTCAACGACAGCCGTCGCCCGATCCCTGTTGCTGCAATGCCGTCGATCGTGCCCGCCACGTCGGTGCCCGAATGCGCTGCCCAGACGCCCGCACCAAGCACATTGGCGTTGAGCTCGAAGTCGCCAGCCTTACCCCAACGTTCAGCACGCAGGCTGAGACCAGTTCCATCGGCTTCGACAATGACGTCGAGGCCGGCACCAGCGATTGCTTCATTGAGTCCTTCGATAATCTGATCAGTGCTCTGACCAAAAGTCACGTCGTATGTCGCCGTCACACTGCCGGCGCGAACACCAATACGGCTGACGAGGGCTCCGCCGGCGAACATCACCGCAGATGTCGCCCGAGTCGCCGCGGTCGCCACTTCAACGACGTAGTCACCGTGCAGGGTATTCGCGTCAGCAGACGCGAACACAGCGTTTCCAGTGTCAGTGCCTCCTTGGCCAAACAGGCGTGAGATCAATGCTGGGTCGTCGGCCACTGCTGTGAGAAACGTCGCCTTGTCAAACGTGAACGAACCATCTCTGGTCAATTGGATGCCAGCCGTTGACGGCAGCGCCGACGACACGCCTTCGACTTGGCCGCCGAGCGAGTCGCGAATCTGCTGAGTCAGACGGCGAATCACGCCGTTACCCGCGAGCGCTCCTTTCGTCCCTGCGGTGACATCGTGGCGCGTCTGCACCCTCAGTTCGGCAAGCAGCGAGTTCGCGTTTGACACGAGGTTGGCGACGTCGTCAGCGACTGCGGAGTCATTGCGTTCGACACCAACGGTGACCGGTGTCGTTGTGAGAGCCTGAACAGTGAAGGTCACACCACTGATCACGTTGGTAAATGTGTTGCCCGATGCCTCGACGTCGTACGCACCTGCTCCTTCGCCGATGCGGATCACCGCGTTCTGGGCGGCCGAGGACTCGACGAGTCCACCAATGCCAGTGAGTACAGATCCGTCAAAGGCGATGTGGCCGACTTTTCCGGTTGCCGTCGCATTGAGCTGGAGGCGCCACGCGCCGGCACTCACCTTGACAGCAGCAGCACTTATCCCGCCGCCGGCAGTATTGATCGCCGCTGCGACGCTGGCAAGAGAGCGATCGCCCGTCGAGACGACGGCGATTGAAGTCGATCCGACGCGCAACCCACCGGAGAGAACAACGTCGAGCGTGCCTGCCCCGGTGTCCGCGGCTACAGCCTGACCGGCCTCGGCCTGCGTGACGGTTGTGATCGTTCCGCCGATGTCGACGATGCCATCGGTCCCGACATGGGCCAACGCGTCGACGCCAAGACCCACCGAGGCCAGCGCCGTTCCACCCGTGATCTGCAAAGAAGCCGACGAACCTTCGCGAATCGTCGTCAGTGATAGGGCACCCGTGCTGTCGAGCGAAGCGGTTGCCGCGGCTCCACTGGCATCGAGCGCATCCTGGACGGCCTGTGTCAGACCTTGCTGGTCATAGGTCCCCGCAGCGATTTTAATGTTGAAGGCAGTGCCGTTCACGTCGACAGCGATTGCGTCGCTCGCGGCACTGACGACGGTCGACGATGCCAGCGGCGAACTGCCCACGGACGATCCCCCGGCCGACGACTGGGTGACGTCGAACTGCACCGTGCCAGCCGCGAGTCCTACGCCAGCTCGAATCGTGTTGACACCGATGCCCAGTGTTCCAGCGGCGATGGCGATGGCCGAATCGTTGGTGACCGGGATCGAGTCGGACGCGACCGTGGACAGCGAACGTCGGCCATGGGCCCGCGCAAGTTGATCAACGGAGAAGGAGATCGAGCTATTGAAGGCTGCACCAGACACGCTGGCCACCACCGCGTCCGGTTGCGAAACTGAGGTTTTGTATCGGTCGAACGAACTGACACTCGAGAGGCGGGTTGCTGCAAGGCGGAACGATTCCACCCCATTTTTCACACGGGCGATTGCGCTGACAGCGGTCGCCGCTGCCTCCTTGCGCGACTCCAAGAGCAGAAGTGGGCGCTCTTCAATCTGCATCAGACTGGCGACGATCTGGCCGGCGTCGATACCTGCGATTTCCATGGTCTGTTCCAATCGGCGTGTTCGGGGTCAGCGTGGGTGCTATTCAGGGCATGTGCGAGTCAGCGGGTTACGCCGGACCCGACAACTGACGAAGGGGCCCGGCCCTCATGGACCGGACCCCTCCAAGTTCCCGTGTTCGAAGGGACGAATTACCGCAGCAGTGAGAGCACCGTCTGAGGCACCTGGTTGGCCTGGGCCAACATCGACGTGCCGGCCTGGGTGAGGATCTGGCTCTTGGTGAAGTTGGTCATCTCCACCGCCATGTCCGTATCACGGATCCGGCTCTCGGAAGCGACGAGGTTCTCGGTCGTCACCTGCAAGTTGTTGATCATGGACTCAAACCGGTTCTGGAGAGCACCGATGTCACCGCGTGTCGCGCCCACCGACTTAATGGCGCCATCGAGTGCCGTCATGGCAGCCGCTGCGCCAGCGTCGGTGGTGACATCGAGGCTGGCGATGCCGAGGCTTGCGGCATCGGTGTCAGCCAAAGCAACCGACACCGTGTCGCCGGCGTTTGCACCGACCTGGAATTGCCCACCGGTGCCGGTGGACCCAGCAAGGGTGCCGGAGGCAACGGCATGACCGCCGCCACTTGTCACTGCGAGTGCAGCCGTTCCGCTGTTTTCGAACGTAATCGCACCGCCAGCGCCAACTGCCTCGTACTTGACACTGAACGCAGCAGCTTCGTCGATCTTGCCAGCTGCCGTGAGGGCAGCCTTGGCAGCAGTTTCGACCGTCGCTGCGTAGGTGGCACCGGTGTAGGTGCCGTCAGGGACAATGACCGTCTCGCCGTCCACCGTCAGTGCGCCCGTTGACAGAACGACGCTGTTGTCAGCGTCGAAGCCAGAGAGCTGGCCTGGCGACTTGCCGTAGCTGCCGTCGAGCAAGTTTGTCCCGCCGAAGGCCGTCTTGTCAGAAATCCGGTCGATCTCAGATGTCAGCGCATTGATCTCGGCCTGGGCGGCGCTTCGAGCATCGGCATCGTTGGAGCCGGAGTTCGCCGCTTGAACCGAGAGGTCACGCATACGGTTCAGGAGCGTGTGAACTTCGTTCAATGCGCCTTCAGCCGTTTGTACGACCGAGATGCCGTCCTGAGCGTTACGAGTCGCCTGGCGGAGACCGCTGACTTGGGCCCGCAGATTTTGGCTGATCACGAGACCAGCTGCATCGTCGGCCGCCCGGTTGATCCGGAAGCCCGAGGAGAGCTTCTCGAGCGACTTACCCAAGCTGACGTTATTCATGGACAGGTTGCGGCTGGCGTTGATCGCCATGGGATTCGAATTAATACGCATTTTTCTTACCTCCGTGTAAGTGGTGTGTTGTTGTGGCTCCAATCCGTTGGAACCAACCCCGAGGGGTGTCAAAAACAGTTCGCAGTCCGACTGGCTACGCCGGGAGGTTCGTAAAAAATTTCAAATCCTCGCACACACACCGCGTCGAGCGCCCACGCCTCCAGCCCGAACCTGCATGGAATCGCGGCGTGTTCGCGGCACCTCTTTGCTCAACTATTCTTCGGTTCGTAAACTTTCTCAAGTCTGCCAATTCTTTAACCGATCAGTTGCTGTGCGAGAAAAATGCCAAACCAACACAGCCTTATCGACATGTCGATGACCGCCATCGACATCAGCCAGGACTTTCGTGGTCACAACGACGCCCTGTTCCGCAAGCGGTCCGAGCTGCAGTCAGCCCTCGAACAGGTGGGTGACACAGAGAGCGTCGACGCTGCCAGCCGTCGTCAGCTACGCCTGCTGCGCCGGGCAGTCGATCAGATCACGAGCGAGATCGTTTCGTTTAATATTGGCCTCGTCCGTTCATACGCTCGCCGATTCGGCCGGACCGCGAGCTCAGAAACTCGGGCCGACTTCGAGTCGGCTGGCCTGCTTGGTCTCATGCGGGCCATCGACAGCTACAACCCAGATTGCGGGACGTTCGGACAGTGGGCCTTCAAGCCGATCCAACGTGAGGTGCTGCACGCCGTTCGGGCCATCGACCATCCGAACCTGAATCTCGGCGACTTCGAGAAGCGCCCTGGAATCCTCCGGGCGCAACGCGTATTGGCTGCTATCCACGCTGACTACCGGCCGTCCGACGAAGAAGTCGCAGCTGCCGCTGGTGTCACCGTTACTCAGGTTCGTCGGGTACTCGCACCGCCTCGTCTCGATTCCTTGAGCCGTAAGGTCGACTCCGAGAACGCGACCGAGCTTTCCGACACTATCGAGTCGCGAGACTGCTCGCCGGAAGATGTCGCCATCTCTAAAACCGCGCTCAGCGCTCTCGAGCAGTTCGGGCTCACCGCTCTCGACTCCCGCGAACTTTATGTCATCGTCCGCCGCTTCGGACTCGACGGTGAACCACTGGAAAAGCTGGCCGAGATCGGTGAGACACTCAGTCTTTCGCGCGAAGCTGTTCGTCAGATCGAAGCCAAAGCACTCGCCAAGCTGCAGCACCCACTGGTGATGCACAAGTTGGACAGAGCCGGCCGCGCATCGGAACGCCAACCCGTAAGTTTCTGATCTGTTGTCAGCATGAGCGGTCTCCAAGGAATCATCGGCAGAATCGCCGCTATCGAGGCGCGATTTGCGCTGCCCGCACCTGTTAACGAGGCAATCGCAGCACCCGCTGGCACCGACCCCGACCCGTTCGGCGACGCATACCGAGCCGCCGTTGGTTCCACGTCGATGCAGGTGTCAGCGTCTGATCAAACCGATGCCTCCCAAAATCTGACTGCGTTCGGCACTCCGTCGGTTCCCTTCGGGATTTCGGGCTGGGGGCCCAATCCGTCAACGGTTGCTGCATCGACGAACGACAAACAGCGCGCCGCTGTGTTGGGCGTCTTGACAACACCAGGACGCCGTCAAATTGGTGGCTACGGATCGATGCCGGTCCCCGACAATCTCAGACACTTCGGCAACGGGAACATCCCTGCAGAAGAGCTCTCCCTCATCGGGCAGGGTCAGCATCGCCTTCAAGCCGAGGCTGCGGCCTCGTGGAAAAACCTGGTCGCTGCAGCATCAGACGACGGCGTCGACCTCAAGATCACGGATTCTTATCGATCCCTCGCCCAACAGGTCGACCTCGTGCGGCGAAAGGGCCTGTACACGAACGGCGGGCTCGCAGCCACACCTGGCACTTCCAACCACGGTTGGGGTCTTGCCGTCGATGCCGACGTGACGAATCGGACAACCGCCGACTGGCTTGCGGTCAACGGGCCCCGATTCGGATGGGTCGAGAGCGTGCCTCGCGAACCGTGGCACTGGGAGTTCCGGCCGGGCCAGGTCTGAGCCAGACTTCGGACCGACCAAGTGCGAAGCGGTCGGTCCGAAGTCTGACGACAACCGTGCGTCAGCTGGTCGACAAGACATCAGCGATGATCGACGCCGTCGTCATCAGCCGCGCGGTGCCGCCGGTAGCAATCGCCATCCCAGAACACTCGACCAGGCCTGCGACCGTTCGCGCCCAAACAAGCTCCTCGGGGACCTCAACAACATGCCACTTGGTGGCGGAAACAACCCAGGCAAGAGGTCGGGCCAAGTCGGACTGAAGACAGGTCGAGACTGGCTGACCGGATGGACCAACATGGTCAGTCTGGACCTCGTTTTCGAAGATCTCGACAGAAGTGACTCCTGTGATCCGCTCACCGTTCTCACGCAGGCCGATCCCCAATCCGGTCTCTGGCTCCATGAAGACCGTGAGATGCTGGTCGGCCGCGAGCACTTCTGGACCGCATGACGGCGACCAGGCTCGGGCCAGGCCGGTCCCTGCGTACCCGGGTGTTGCATTGATGAAACCGAATCCCTTGGATTCGCGGTCGCGGATTGCGTCGCGCAAAACCTCGAGCGCTTCTGCGAGTCGCTGCAGTTGCACAGCACCGAGCAGTGCGGTATTGCCTCTTGCGATGGTGACGACGGCATGACCGAGCACGTCGTTAACGACATGGCCAATCTCTGTCGCTATGCCGCTGGCAATGCTGACGAGGCATTCCAGGCTCGACATCGGGTCGAGCACCCAGGAATGTTCCCAACTCGAGCGCCAGAGATCGAACATCTGCGGGACCTCAACATCGCCGAAAGCAACCGCATCGCTCGTGAGTCTCCAGTCGTACAGTTTGCCGTCGTCGACCACCGGTACAACGAAGGACAGGAGTTCGGCAGGGACCGACACGGCAGGCTCATCGTGGCGCAAGGACAGGACGAGCTCAAGCGACGGGTACTTATGTACACCCTGTTGCATCGTCATATGTTCTGGCTCCTTCACGAAAGACTGTCGCTGCGTGGGACCGCCGGGTCCAGGCCTCCTCGGCATTTCTGCTGACGGTCGCAGCATCCAACATCCTTTTCCAAATCTTGACACATCGCTCCCTCGATTTCAGGTCATGATTGGTTCGACAGCAACAGCGCCGAGCACGCTGACGCAGCTCGTCCGTTGGGGGAGCTTCAGCCTCGTTCACAGCTTCGTCAACTGGTGGCGAATCGCAGGTTCCAGTCAGCACAGATCGTGACGACGAAGGCGACGAGGAAAACCATCGGGTCCATGCATCCGGACGGCCGATGATTGCCTCACGCGAGACCCCCGTCGAATGCCTTCACCAAATCAGCTTCGAGATCGGCGCCGTCAGCCCGTTCGCTCGCTGCTCCGCTCGAGCAGCGCAGCACTCAGCTCACCCGCGCTGTGAGACGTTGCGACGCTGTTCACTTCTCAGTCAGCTCGACAGCCTGTTCGAAGGTGAGCACGCGACGTTTGGCGGACGAAACGCCACCGAAGTAACCCGCCGCGATCTCGTGTTGGTATGCGTGGCTCAGACAGTCGACGCTGACTTCGCAGCCGGCACAAGTTGCTGCTGCTTCCTTCGACAACCTGTGGCCCGCTTCGACGAAAAACAGAGCGAGCTGGTCAGCATCGAAGTCACGACACGCCGCACGCTGCACCCAGGCCATTTCGGCTGAATGCTTGATCAATTCTGCGAGGTCTTGCGTGTCCGACATCGTCGTCTCCAAGACGCTCGTGATCATGAGAGGTAAACCCTAATTCAAGCCACACCCTAGCATGAACGCTCGTTCTGCGTTCCATGCTGGGCCTCTTCTCGCGTGCCCATGCCGATCAGGTCACCACCGCGTGATGGCCGCCACGCCGCTGCTCAGGACCGACACGTTGGGCACGACATGGATGTCGGCTCCGGTGAGGAGCGCCTGTTTGATGCACCCGTCGAGGATCCGCCGTCCCTCGTCGAAGTCGTCATCTTCGTCGTCGTGGACAAGCAGTGTCTGCACGCGGCCCCCCTGCAGGGCATCGAGCACCTGTTCAGCGTCGTCGAGTTCTTGGACGGACATGGATTCGCGTGCTCGATCGATGATCTGTTTGGTCTCGGTTGCGGCGACGTCAGCGGTCATCCGGACGATCTCGGCTGCACCGCCGTCGGGATCGCCTGCGTCGATCGACACGACATCGATGTCGCAGCAATCGGCGAGTGCATCGGCGAGCATCGACTGCGCACGGGTCGGCCCGACGATCGCGATCAGACGGGCATTGGTCTGAGCCACGAGCGCCATGACGGCATCTGCCACGTTACCCACGTTGCTGTCCCACGTATTCTCGGCGCGTTGCTGATAGCGGCGTTGCGACCAGCCTCCGGGGTGCCCTCGATGGATGTGCTCGGTGTCGCCTTCGACGTTGTTGGTTGCGATGACCGAACCTCCGTCGAAGGCCACCAGATCGGCACCGGCGAGGTCGACATGAACAACGATGTGGCTGATCGTTCGTTGCCGCGCTTCGATGAGCGGGGCCAACCGTGGAAGGGCACCCTCGAACACTTGGGCTGCCTCCACCGGATTGTCGATGAACTCTACGAGCGCCGGGCCGTCTGGTGTGTAGACGACAATAACGGCCGCACCTGCATCGTGTGGGAACGCCGCGATCGTGGTCTCGAGATCCTCGAGTTGATCCTCAGACCACTGATCCGACACGGCCTTCAAGGCATTCTTTCGTTGGATCTCGAATCGATGCGCAGCGTCGGCGTGCTGGCTAGGCGCAGGCAACAGGAGCGTCAGGAAGGGCCCATCGTGGTCGATGAGTGGACGAAGGTTGGTCGTGGAGGCAGTCACGCAGTGAGGGTGCCCATTGCGATGATGTTCCAAACGAGTCCCAGCCCACCCGTTCGAACCGTTCGAGCTTGAGGCGGTCGCCTACTCGTTGCCGACCGGGTGCTCGATGATGATGACGTTGCGACGTGCCTGGCCCGAACGCGTCGATGTAATCGCCTCATTGATCTGATCGAGGGGATATGTCGCCGTGATGAGTTGATCGAGATGCAGGTCGCCGTCTGCATACAGCTGACTCAGCCGTGGCAGGTCGCGCGCGAGGTCCGTCGATCCCATGAACGAGCCGATCACTCGCTTGCCGTCACCGGCGAACCCGCTCCCATCGATCGACACGACGTCGCCGGTGCGCGTCATCCCAACAACCACGACGGTTCCACCCTTGCGCGCGATGCCGATGGCCTGCTCGATGGCAGCCGTCGAGCCGACGGTAACAAACACATAATCAGCGCCGCGCCCACCGGTCAGCACCGCAACTGCTGCGCCGACGTCGACCCGGTCACCTCGAACGACGTCGGTGGCGCCAAACTCCTTCGCGTCGTCGAGTTTCTGATCGCTGACGTCGACGGCGATGATCAGCGATGCGCCCGCCACCCGGGCGCCCTGGATCGAATTCAGCCCGACCCCCCCGGCACCGACAACGACCACGCTCGAATCAGCGGTGACGTCAGCGGTGTTGGCAACGGCTCCGAAGCCCGTGATCACGCCGCACGCGAGGAGCGAAGCGACGTCGAAACCCATCGAGTCAGCAATACGCGCGACCTGTGAGTGATGGACGACTGTTCGCTCGGCAAAAGCGCCGGTGTACACGCCCTGGACGACATCGTTGCCGTCGGCATCGTGCAGCCGGTGCTCGGTCGCGATGGCGAAACCTGCTCGGCGTTCGCACAGATGCGTCTCGTCACGGTCGCAGAAGAAGCAGTCGCGGCAATTGCGCAGCAGTGAGACAACCACGCGGTCCCCTACTGCCACTGACTCGACCCCGGCCCCGACGGCTGCGATCACGCCGGATGCTTCATGCCCGTTGACGGCAGGGAGCGCTCCGCCCCAAGATCCATCGTTGGCGTGCAGGTCGCTCGCACAGATGGCGACCGCGTGGATGTCAACGAGCACCTCGTCGCGCTTCGGCGGATCGATGAACAATTCCTCGATGACGAGCGGGGCGCCGAACTCGCGGCAGACCGCTGCCTTCATTCTGAATGCTCCGTCGGGCCTGATGCTCACGCCCATCCGCTGACGGCCTTCACTTCAAGAAATTCTTCCAGGCCCCATGTGCCGCCCTCACGTCCGTTGCCGGACTGTCGGTAACCACCGAACGGCGACCCGGCTGAACGCGACTTGCCGTTCATCTCGACCATGCCGGACCGCAATCGTTTGGCGACTCTCCGGGCACGATCGATGTCGGTCGTCTGGACGTAGTTGGTCAGACCAAACGAGGTGTCGTTCGCCAGCGCAATCGCCTCGTCTTCGGTGTCGAACGGTGTGATTGACAGCACGGGGCCGAAGATCTCGGTGCGCGAGATCGTCATCTCGGGCGACACGTCAGCAAACACCGTCGGTCGCACGAAGTAGCCGACGTCGAGGCCGTCGGGCCGGCCGGGCCCACCAGCTACGAGCCGAGCGCCTTCGCGCTGGCCGGTCTCGATCAGACCCTGGATCTTGTCGAACTGCGCTTGGGAGACAACCGGGCCGATGTGGCGGCCGTTCTTCGAAGCGAGGTCGACGACCATCTCGTTTGAGACACGTTCCGCTGTCGCAACCGCTGCGTCGTACACAGAACGCTCGACCAACATGCGGGTGGGGGCGTTACACGACTGGCCGCTGTTGTTGAAGCAGTGGCGCACACCGCGCTCGACGGCGGAATCATCCGCGTCGGCAAACACGATGTTGGCGCCCTTGCCACCCAACTCCAAAGCGACGCGCTTGACCGACTCCGCTGCGTTGTGGGTGATGGCAACTCCCGCCCGGTTTGATCCGGTGAAGGACACCATGTCGACGTCAGGATGCGCCGACAGCTGCGACCCGACGCCAGCGCCGTCGCCATTGACGAGGTTGAAGACGCCCGCAGGGAAACCTGCCTCGTCGACCATCTCAGCAAAGAGTGACGACGACAAGGGTGCGACCTCGGAGGGCTTCAGAACCATCGTGCACCCGACGCCAAGCGCCGGGGCGACTTTGAGTGTCACCTGGTTCATTGGCCAGTTCCACGGTGTGATCATGGCGCACACCCCCACAGCTTCGTACAGGATCCGGTCGCCCGGAGCCCCGTCGCTGAGCGGCCGATCGAAGTCGAATGCTTCGAGTGCAGCAATCGTGTTGCGAATGTGCCACGAACCAGCGCTCACCTGCGACTGCAGGGCGAGATCGATCGGTGCGCCCATCTCCATCGAGATCGCCTTCGCCATTTCGCCGGAACGTCGTTCGTAGACCTCGAGCAGTTTTACGAGCAGAGCGACCCGTTCCGCGGCCGGGGTGCGGCTCCACGAATCGAACGCGGCACGCGCCGCAGCGACAGCCGCGTCAGTATCGGCTTGTGACCCGAGCGAAATGACGGCACACGCTTGCTCGGTGGACGGGTCGATGACGTGAGCATCGTTCTGCTCGGCGGGCGGCGCCCACGCTCCATCGATGTAGAACTGCCGACGGTCAATGAGGTCAATAGCGGTCATGAGGGTCCTCTTCCGGGGGATTCGTTTTTGGGGGCAGGTGACTGCAGCCCGAACACTGACCCATCAGGAATGTTCCCGGGGATCTCGTTTCCGATGTTCGCGACTGGACGTATCTCGTCAAGGCTACGCCGGCGGCCCGGCGGCGACCATCCGCTCGATTGCATCGAGCCCTTGGCCGGGTCGGAATCGCCCGGCTCCACGCGTCAGCGAGTCCGAAACGTCACAGGTGCACAGCGAACCAGCGCGGGTCACCTACTACTGCGGAACGCGAAGCGAACGTTCTTCAGCGATCGAATTACCGCCGTCGATCACAATGCACTGACCTGTCGTGTACGCCGCACCGGGCGTGGCCAGCCACGCAATTGCGCTTGCAACCTCATCGGGCGCGGCGCTGCGCCCGGCCGGCGTGACAAATCCCTCGGCTCGCTCGTTTGGTGTTTGTGAACCGGTTTCGATCCAACCCGGAGCAACGGCGTTGACCGTGATGCCGTCGGCGGCGTGGTCGAGCGCGAGCGCCCTCGTCAGGCCGACGAGCCCCGCCTTGGCCGCGGCGTAGGCAGGTTCGTGCCGCATCGCCATCACCGGTCCGGACACGCTCGCCACCGAAATGATTCGGCCCCAGTGTCGCGTCCGCATGTGCGGAAGCACGGCGCGTGACATTAAGAACGCGGTGTCGAGATTGCGTTCGATCGCCGCCCGCCAGTGCGCGTACGGCAGCTCCGTCGCTGCGTCAGCTTCTCCCGTCCCGGGTCGGCTGACACTGGTCATGCCGGCATTGTTGACCAGGATGTCAACAGTGCCAAGCGCAGCAACGGCCGCCGCGGTGATCCGCTGGACCGTCGACTCATCTGTCAGATCACCGAACACCCCGTGCGCCTCCAACCCAGCCTGTGCGAGTTCGTCGACCCGCTCATGGATTCGGTCGGTCGTTGAGGTGACCATGACCCGGGCCCCGAGTTCGCCAAGTATTCGTGCCGATGAGAATCCGATGCCGGTCGGACTCCCTGCCCCGGTGATCAGTGCAGTTCTGCCCTCGAGAGAAAACAGCCGTGGTGTCACGCCAGCACTTTAGTGGTCGCCATCAGGTGGGACGGACGCCGATCACTCAGCCGTCGACGGGCCGGCGGTCCCGG
>TARA_R110002110_G_scaffold414551_1_pt1 | contig 40403 bp, 37 predicted proteins | sample TARA_R110002110 | Tara Oceans TARA_R110002110 (sample SAMEA4397330) | marine metagenome | biome: Polar Biome; feature: [SRF] surface water layer (ENVO:00010504); material: water (ENVO:00002006), including particulate matter (ENVO:01000060) such as... | depth 5 m | reverse complement strand
GGGCGATTCATCTTAGCAACTGGTCCGATTTTCCGCGACCACCTCTCATGAGCTATTTTATTTTCTGAGTCATCAACGTTTCTAACTCCATCCTCAGCCAAATCGGGAAGAAAACGCGTCGTGATCGCGGATGGCAGCCACAGGTGCGACGGCTAGTGGATGGACCCAAAAAACATTTTCAACGTGATGACTGCCATCGTTGAAATGCTTGTAGATAACGTCACCTTTCCACTTGCAACGCGTACGCACTAACCGCTGCCGAGTGGTTCTCTCTTTTCGTCATTTTGGATCGTCTTTCTCCTAAGTCGATCCACCTTAAGGTGTCATTTAGCGCTCAGCCGGATCAGACCCCATGTTGGCACTGCCGAACCCACTTGGTTACGGTCGAGGCCCCAACGCCCAGACCCAAAGAAACCTGCGGTCTGGTTAAGCAACTTGCTGAAGCGATGCGTACTGCATCACGGCGAAACTCTTCTCAGTATCCCATTGCCATTGCTTATCTCCTTCATTGCAAACTCGCTCGAACGAGATCGGAACTAATGTGGGACAGGTACATGAACTGGAGGTGAAAAATACTGGAGACAAGTCATAATCATTTACATCAAAAACACCATCCCCAAAGTCCCAAACCTAAAATCCCCGTCGTGGGATTGACTTTCACAATTAGCTCCAACTCGCTGCATTAGATTCAATATCTCATCCCTTTCCGAGGCCCAATCATTTTCTTTTAACAATGCCCGTCATTGCGCTGCCAACGCGGTACGCTGAGAAATCCGGTGCGCGTTTTTCGTTAAAGGCGGTGTTGCCTTCGCGGGCCTCTTCGGACTTCACGAACATGGCAAGACCATCGCCTGCCATTTTCGCCTGCCCAAAGATGGCCGCCGAATCCGCGTTAAAGGAGTGCTTCAGGAACCGGAGCGCACCGGGGCTCAAGGCCACCGCATGCTGGGCCATGGCGCGGGCTTCTTCCTGCAGTTTGTCTGCGGGCACCACCTTGTTGACCAGGCCCCAGTTCAATGCCTGTTGCGCCGTATATTGCTGGCAGAAGAACCAGATTTCCCGGGCGCGTTTCTCACCGACGGTTCGGGCGAGATACGCCGTTCCCCAACCCGCATCAAATGAGCCGACTTTCGGTCCGGCCTGACCAAATTTGGCATGCTCAGCCGCGATGGTGATATCGCAGATTACGTGCAGTACATGGCCACCGCCGATACAGTAACCGTTAACCGCTGCGATAACCGGCTTTGGAATATCGCGGATGACATTATGCAGATCGTCAATTTCCCAAAGGCCGTTTTCGCTGGCGCCATAGGTACCCTTTTCTTTCATCTCCTTCTGATCACCGCCGACGCAAAAGGACTTCTGTCCCGCCGCCGTCAGGATGACAACCGCCGCGCCCTTGTCCGCCCAGGCCCGCTTGAAGGCATGCAGCAATTCTTCGATGGTCCGTCCGCGAAAGCAGTTAAAGCGATCCTCGCGATCGATGGTGATGGTGGCGATACCCTCGCTCACTTCATATTTGACGTCTGTATAATCCATTGTTCTTCTTTCTTTGTATTAGGCTTATCAGGAAAAGGATTTCACGATCTCGCGGCTGAGAATATGCCGCTGGATCTGGTTTGAACCGTCCAGAATCTGGAAGGCCTTGGCGTCGCGCATCATGCGTTCGACGTGATATTCGCGCATATAGCCGTAGCCACCGAGGATCTGTACGGCGTCTGTTGTGACCTTCATCGCGGTATCGGTTGCCTGGATCTTGGCCATGCCGACCTGCGAGAGTGTCTGATAGCTTACAGTCGGGAGTTCTCTATCGACCCGCCAGTTCGTATCGCGAACCAGGAGCTGAGACGCCCGAAGTGATGTCGCCATATCAGCGAGCATAAAGCCGATCCCCTGGAAGCGGGCGATGGATTGCCCGAAGGCCTGGCGTTCATTCGCATAGGCGGCAGCAATGTCATAGGCCGCCCGACCGATCCCGAGCGTGATAGCGGCCGCGCCCCAGCAGCGCATCGCGTTGGCGACGCCGTCGAGAATTTTCCAGCCGTCACCAACCTCACCGATCAGGCATTCGTCGGGAATCAGGACATCTTCAAATATGACGTCGCAAATCGGGCCGCCCTTAAGACCCATCTTCTTTTCCTGCTTGCCGAAACTGAGGCCTTTCGTATCCTTATGGACAACGAAAACAGCAAAATCATTTTTGCCTTTGCCTGTCCGTGAGAACAGCAGATACCAGTCGGCGACACCGCCGTTCGTGATCCAGCGTTTGGTGCCATTGATCTGCCATTGATCGCCTTTTTTCACCGCCATGGTCTTCATGGCGCGGGCGTCGGACCCGCAATGAGGCTCCGACAGGCAGAAGGCGGCAATCGACGGTTTTGAAGTCATCGAGTTGAAGAAGGCCTCTTTCTGATGCGGCTTTCCAGCTTCTGCGACAATTTTCAGCGGCGAGTAGGTGGACAGCAGTACCGGCCCCATCGTCGCGTAGGCATAGCCCATTTCTTCCAGTACGACAGACAACACTTGCGCACTGGCATTGATCCCGCCGTATTCTTCCGGCATCGGCAAGGTCAACAACCCGGCTTCGCTCAAAATGGGCAGTAATTCGGAGGGGAAACGGTCTTCTGCGTCGCATTCTTCCGCTAAGGGCGTTATATGATCGGCCGCCAGACGTCGCACCATCTCCCGAATTTCGCTTGTGGTTTCATCAAAATAGATTTCATCGAGCATGGCTTAATCCACCATCGTCAGGCCGCCGCTGACGCTCAAAACCTGGCCAGTGCAGAAGGAGGAACGTGGGGAAGCAAAGAACAGGACGCCATCGGCGACTTCACTTGGCTTGCCGACGCGTTTTAGAGGAATAGCATTGGTCAGAGCTGTTTTTAGCTTGTCCGGCTGCGACGCAAACAGAGGAGTGTCGGTTGGACCGGGGCATATGCAATTGACATTGATATTGCTCCGGGTCATTTCGCGGGCAAGCGATTTCGTAAAGGCGATGATGCCGCCCTTGGCGCCCGCATAAACCGTCTCCCCGTAGCTTCCGACACGTCCGGCATCGCTGCTCACCATAACGATCTTGCCGCCGCCTGCCTCGACAAGTAATGGGATAACCGCACGGGTCAGCCTGACCGGCCCCATGAAATTGAGAGCCATGATCTTCTCCCAGTATTCCGGCGTGTTTTTCATGAAAGGCTCGATGATGTCCCAGCCGGCCGCGCTGACAAAGATATCGAGCTTGCCATGCTCTTTTTCGATACTGGATGCGGCCTTTTCAATCGAGGCTTCATTCGTCACGTCGAGTTTGAGAAATTGTGCCTTACCGCCACTTTCGACAATTGATTTCGCGATTTTCTCGCCGCCCTCAACATTGATGTCCGCGACGATGACATGCCCTCCGGCTTTCGCAAAGGCCTCGCAGGTTGCGGCCCCGATACCAGATGCCCCACCGGTGATCAGAGCGATTTTTCCTGTAATATCCATGTTTTTCTCTTTTGCTATTTAGAGTGAAGTTTCTACCTAATGAAGAACGCGGAAATCCGGTCCTTTGCCTCCTGGGAGCGCATCGTCGTTCTTGGTTTCTCGAGCTCAAGCTCATAGCCATTGATGGTATTATCGGAATAGGCCAATATACATTCCTTGGAAGCAAGTAGTGCCGGCCTTGCCAGACTGGCAATCCTGGACGCCCATTCCCGGCTGGCCGTTTCGAGGTCCGCGAGCGGACAGTGCTTTTCGACAAGTCCGATGCGCCCCGCCTCAGCGCCATCTACTGTTTCACAGCCGAGAATGATCCGGCTGGCGGTCCCCGGTCCGCATAAGCGCGTCAACCGCTGAGTCCCGCCAGCGCCGGGAATCATCCCGACCTGCGCTTCTGGCAATCCAAGTTTCGCTTCATGTGCAGCGATGCGCAGGTCACAGCTAAGAGCCAGTTCCAATCCGCCACCGAGCGCCGCACCATTGATCGCCGCCATGGTCACCGCCGGAAATTGTTCAAGGCGATCAAAAAGCTTATGCATCAACCGGACATAAGTGATCATATCGTCGACGCCGGTGGTGGACTGGAAAAGCTGCTGGATGCCCCTCAAATCCGCGCCCGCGCAAAATACCTTCTGGGTGCTCCGGATCAGGACCACCGTCGGGGAAATTTCCTGGACCGTATCAAGGGCCGCATGAAAATCAGATATGAACCCTTCATTAATGGCATTGACGGGCGGATTGCTCATGACAATCTCACACATGCCTCCGTTATCAAAAATCTCTATCACTGAGCCTGCTCCCCGTCTTGTTTACTCTCGGCCAGCATTTTTTGTATTTTGAACTTCTGGATTTTGCCGCTTGGGGTTTTCGGTAGTTCATCCCAGCATTCGACGCGCTCCGGAATTTTGAATTTCGCGACACCTTGGGCAACAAGCAGGTCATAGACCTCCTGAACGCCGACCGAATGGCCGGGCTTCATCACGAGAACCGCACCGCCGGTCTCACCAAGACGGTCATGCGGGATACCGACAAGGGCGCATTCGATGCAACCTGGTATCTTGATCAGGAGTTCTTCGACTTCTCGCGCGGCGATATTCTGGCCGCCGCGGACAATCGTGTCCTTAATGCGCCCGGAGATCCGGATCGAGCCGTCAGGGCGCTGATAGGCAAGGTCGCCCGAATGATACCAGCCGTCAGCATCCAGTGATTTCGCCGTAACCTCCGGCGCGTTCAAATAGCCCAGAAAGGTGTTTGGACCGCGCGACCATTCCTCGCCAACCTCGCCGGGAGGGCATTCATGGCCGCTTTCATCGACGATTTTAATCTCGACACCCGCGCCTGCTGCACGGCCATCGGTCGTCCAGGCATTTTCCGTTGGATCGGAAGGCCAGACCACAGTATGTGGCGGGCTTTCCGTGGATCCGTAAACACTCAAGACCCTCATACCGGTTTCCATCGCCTGCCGGACAACCGCTTCAGGCAGCGGCGCGCCACCGCAAAGATAATAGCGCAAAGACGGCAGCTTTGCCTGCCGGACTTTAAGCATATTGGCGGTTTCGACCAGAAAGGGCGTCGCGCCCATGGTCCATGTTGCCTTGTCCCTTGTCATCTGGTCCACCGCCGCGGCGGCCGTAAAAACATCGAGAATGGAGAGCTGCCCTCCAGTGGTCAGCGTCAGGATCACGCCATGGAGAAATCCGCTGGCATGGGTGATCGGCGACGCCATGAAGCAAATATCTGTGTTATCCAGGCCCAGAGTTTCGACGAAACAGCGCTCACCGAACAAAATGGTGTTATGACTGTGAACGACGCCTTTTGGTTTGGATTCTGTCCCCGACGTAAAGAGAATGGCAGCGACATTATCGGGCTTGGTCGGAAGCGGAACCGGGCAGTCTCCAGCGTTAAGCAAGTCGTTGAAGTTCTTTCCGACCTGCCGTTCACCCTCGCCTATCTGGATGACAATTCTATCATTATAGTCTGGACCCAGTATATCCTCCAGATGCACCGTGTGAGCGGTACTCCGGAATTTTCCGGCAAGAATAAGGGCTTTGCTCTGGCAGGTATCGACGACGAATTTGATGTCTTTCCAGCCGTAGGTCATGGGAACCGGGTTTATTGCCGCGCCAACCCGGAGTGTCGCCAGAATGCAGACAACGGCCTGCCACCAGTTCGGCGCGCAAATCGTGACGATATCGTTCTCGCCGATGCCCGATTTTGTGAAAAAGCTTGCCACGCTCTCGACATGCGCGCGCAACTCACGATAAGTGAAGGAATTCCCGCCCGCATCCGACAGCGCGATACGTTCCGAATAACTGTACGCCATATTGTCGAACAACTGGGAGGTTGTGTTCAAACGCCAATAGGCTTCGGTATAATAACGTTCCGCAACTGCCGGATTTGGGGGAGGAAACTCCATACCCGTCAGCCCTTTGTCGCTGGCCGACCGGCAATTTTCGCCTGGATCGAATCAATAAGGCCGCCGTCTACGACGATATTCTGCCCGCAAAGATAGGTCGACCGAGACTGGATAAGGAACTCGATGACACCGGCCAGATCATCCGCGGGATCACCGATACGACCCGCGGGCACCATGGCTTCGCGCTGTTTTTTTGTGGCTTCGTCGGAATAGACCTTTTCCGTTAGCGCCGTCCGGAACAGCCCCGGTGAGACTGAATTGACACGGATACCGTCGGCGATCCATTCCAGCGCAAGCTGTCTTGCAAACATGATCGATGCCGCTTTCGAGGCGCTGTAGGGCCCCATTCCCGGATAAGGCTGCACCCCGGACATTGAGGCAATGAGAACGAATGCGCCCTGGGACGCCTTCAGCGATTCGTAGACAGATTGCGCAAGCAGCATCGGCGCGCGGACATTGACCGCAAAAACCCGGTCCCAGTTTTCCACACGAATTTCATTTGCAGGTGACGGAATTGAAATTCCGGCATTGCTGATAACGTTGTCCAACCCGCGGAATGCATCAATTGTTTCAACGGCGATTTTCTTCGGCACATCTGGGTCGGAAAGATCGCCAATCACAGGCAGAGCTTCCGCTCCTCTGGATTTTACTTCAGCAACTATATCCATTAGTTCGTCACTACGTGTCGAGGCTCCGAGACCCAGCTTCGCGCCCGGGACCGCCAGCCGAAGCGCGACGGCCCGGCCAATTCCCTTGCTTGCACCTGTTACAAGAGTTCGCATTGTTATTCTCCCGCCCGTCCAGCCGCCAAACGGTCGTGTAACTGACCAAACGGCATCAGGCTATATCTTAAGCCGCGGAGAACCTGAACCAACATAATTTTTTACCTCTAAACCTTTCTCTTCCGGGTTCAAATCCATTGGTCTGGGATGGCCGGAAAATGATCTGACACCAACCTTGTCTACTCAATTATAGCTGGCTGGATTTTGTTGTTTTCTTTAAATGAATGATTAGTCATTCAACAAATTTTGTCAATCCATTTTTTCACAACGCGGCGCCTGAATACTGCAACAGAGGCGATTTCAAAGATTTTGTGTCGATGGTTATATTTTTTATATATATTAACAGCTAGTTATGGTAATTTTCAACTCATCGTCTTGCTATGGTGAGGCCCTTTGGAGAGCATGCCATTGATGGACTCAGTGTTGTCTGAATGACTCAAAAATGCGATACTGTTTTAGAATGAACAGTCGGTTTTATTCAGAAGCAGATTTAGGGGCATTTCTGAGTAATTTGATTCTATTCAGCAAACAAGTTGTCACTCGCTATATTACTATTAGTGGTACCGGAGACTACAGTGGGGATAAAAGAGATGAAGGAATCAAAACTTTCAGATGGATTGCAGGCGAAAGTTACGAATACCGAACTTGTAGAAGAACGCCGCGGACAAATTGTCAAGACGGCCATCAAGCTCTTTTCACGCCAAGGTTTTTATAAAACGACCATTCAGGATATCGCGCGGGAAGCGGGGTTTTCGCAGGGGTTCATCTATCAGTATTTTAATAGCAAAGAAGAGTTGCTGCTCTACTCTTTGCGGGTCGTCCTCGATTCATATGAAAATGACATTCCCCCGCGCCTTCGCGGCATTCACCATCCGGTTGATCGACTATGCGCGACAATCGCCGCCTTTTGTTCTTCCGTTGACGCCCACAGGGCCACCACGGTACTCGCCTATCGCAGTTCAAAATCTCTGAAGCCTGAAATGCAAAAGCTGGTGATGGCGGACGAGACCCGGACCAACCGGCATATTCGTGAAGCTCTCGACGTCTGTTTCAATGAAGGATATATGATTGAGGTCAACCGCGATATCATGGTCTATCAATGCCTCATGTTCGCCCATAGCTGGGCACTAAAAAGCTGGGTCTATAGAGATAAATTTACAATTGACGAGTATATTCAGGAAGGCTTGAAGATCCTGGTTCGCCCACTCCTGACCCCAAAAGGCGCTGAGTTCTGGTCTAAATATTATTAGACAATAGCGTCCCTGAAACAGGTTCAGGAAGCGGCTTGCTTGATCATTTCTCCAGCAATGATCAATTGCTGGATCTGGCTGGTCCCCTCGTAGATCCGAAGAAGGCGCACATCCCGGTAAAGCCTCTCGATCGGATATTCCTTGATATAGCCGTATCCACCATGGATTTGCATGACACGGTCGGCAATTCGGCCGAGAGCTTCTGTCGTAAAGTATTTACAGCAGGCTGTTTCCTTTATAACCGGCAGCCGCTCATCTTTCATCTTCGACACTTTTTCAACCATCGCCCGGGATGCCAGGGCTTCGGCTTCACAATCCGCAAGCATCGCTTGGATCAACTGGAAATTGGCTATCGGCTTACCAAACTGTTGGCGTTCATTAGCGTAAGCGACGCCTTCATCGATCAGGCGAAGGCTTAAACCGGTTGCGAGAGCCGACATATGCAGCCTCGCATGGTCAAGTGAGCGCATCGCCGTCTTAAACCCCAACCCTTCACTTCCTCCAAGTAGGGCAGCAGCCGGAACCCGGCAATCCTCAAAAATGACGTCTGCAGTGTGAGATCCCCGAAATCCCATCTTACGGTTTTTCGGACCAATCGTAATGCCCAGCGTATCGCGCTCGATCAGAAAAGCCGAAATGCCTGCGGACCGGCTTTCTTTCGGACCAGTACGGGCGAATACGGTAAATAGCCCTGCATGCGGAGAATTGGTAATGAACCGCTTCGTACCATTGAGAACGTAATGATCACCGTCGCGGGTTGCTCGTGTGGTAAGCGATGCCGCGTCCGAACCAGCGCCGGGCTCCGTCAGACAGAAGGAGGCAATCAGATCGCCTTTTGCAATATGCGGCAGGTAGCGCTCGCGTTGTTCTTCGGTGCCATCGATGATGATGCCGAGAGTGCCAACCCCATTGCTTGTACCGAAATAGGAGCGGAACGCAGGTGCAGCGTATCCGATTTCTATTACCACACTCGCTTCTTCATACATTGACAGGCCGAGACCGCCATACTGCTCCGGGATAGTCATGCCAAAGAAACCAAGCTCTTTAATTTTTGCAATTATTTTGGGCGGGATTTCATCGGTTTCCTCGACATGCTCCTCGGCCGGGACAAGGTCTTCACGGGCGAAGCGCCGGGTCTCATCGACCATCGCTTTCAGAACATCGCGATCTATCATGTCTCACTCCTTGTTGTCCTTCCGCAGCTTGATTGCCGTGCGGTATGTTTCTTACAGTTTCGAGAGCTCCATCCAACAAAAAAGCCCTTTTACCGGCACCCCTTGTTTGTAAAACAGTAACGAACGAAGGGTGCCGGTGACAGGGAGGACTTAATTCATCATATGATTAGGGAGATAAAGAACAACCTCTGGAAACGCCACCAATATTCCTATGATAACGGCTTCCCCGATCAAGAAGGGAGTGACACCGCGAAAGACTTCTTCCAGTGGAATATCTGGGCGAACGCCATGAACCACGTAGCAGTTCAACCCGACCGGCGGAGTAATCATCCCGACTTCTATCAGTTTTACAAGCAGGACACCAAACCAGATCGGATCATATCCAAGTCCGATGATCGCTGGATAGATAACGGGGAGCGTGAGCATCATCATGCCCAGCCCGTCCAGGATCATTCCCATCAGGAGATACATGACAATGACACCAAACAATATGGCAAGAGGCGGCACGTCGAGACCCGTTACAACCGCTGTGATTTCGGCCGGCAAGCCTGTAAATGCAAGAAAGCGGACAAAGATCATTACGCCCCAAATGACCATGAATATCATCGCTGTGGTCTTGATCGTATCGAGCAGACCTTCTTTCAAGTTGCCAAGGCTCATTCTCTTGAACATCGCCATGCCCAGAATAATCGCCGTGCCGACCGCGGCTGATTCCGTAGGCGTCATCCAGCCCAGATAAATCCCGCCGAGGATCACGCCGACAACCGCAAGAACTCCCCAAACCTGGGTAAGGGACTTTAATTTTTGCATCATTGATGTGCGTTCCAGCCGCGGCGCAAGCGACGGATTAAGCTTCACCACGATCGTGATAACGGCAATATAAACAACGATGGAAATCAGGCCTGGAACCAGTCCGGCAAGCAATAGTCGTCCAATCGATTCCTCAACAATGATTCCATAAATCACCAGAATGGCGCTCGGCGGTATCAAGGCGGCCAGCGTTCCGCCGACCGCAACCACGCCGGCGGCAAGCGTCCGGCTGTACCCTCGCTCTTCCATTTCCGGAATGGCGAGACGGGTAAAAACGGATGTGCTGGCTGTGCTAGCTCCGGAGACAGCAGCAAAGCTCGCGCTGGCAAATATCGTTGCTGTCGCAAGGCCTCCAGGCGCACGGCCAACCCATATTCGGGCCGCTTCAAAAGCCCCGTTCGTTATTCCGGCATAGAGCGCAAGAAATCCGATCGCAATAAAAAGAGGTAAAACGCTAAATGAATATGATGCCGAGTTCGCATAAGGAATAATTCCGGCAAGACCAAAAGCCGTCAATGATCCGCGCATCAGAAGCAGCCCGCTGATACCGATGAATGCCGTCGCATAAGCAACAGGAACGCCCATGAAAATAAACGTAACCAGAAGGATAATCCCGACAATACCAAGTGTTAAGGGGTCCATTATTTTTTCCTAGCTTTAGAAAGTCGGTTGCTATTCTTGCGCCAGCTCGATTTGCTGGGTTGTGAATGACCGCGCGTCAGGGTTTGTTACAAGTCGAAGAGCCTCAACGAACTGCAACAACAGACGAAGAAGAAGGAGGCAAAGCGCGACGCAAACGGCCAACATACCGATCCATAGCGGGATATAGATATTTGGCGTATTCCCGCCGATTTCCCATCCCCGCATAAAGTTCCCCCAGCTTCCCTTGACAAGTACGGCAACAACAAAGCTGGCAATCAGAAGCGAGAAAGCCTCAAATGCCCAGCGGGCCCTCCCCTTCAGACGTGAGACGACCAGCGTCATACGGACGTTGCCCCAGTTCGCCTGGCAATAGGCAATGCCGAAGGCGGCAACGACGACCATGAGCTGCTCGACCATATCTAGGCTGCCATGGATCGGCGACCTGAAAGCAGTACGGCCTACAATTTCCGCACATCCGAGGGCCATAATCCCCAGAACTACCGCTCCGCCGGCCAAAGCAAAGAGAATTTCGACCCGTCTCAAAAAGCCGTGTGCGAGTTCAATAAAACGTCCCATAGTATTTCTCTCCCTAGTGCCTTTCGACTGAAAAAAATGTGACCGCCATTTTAAATTTTTGCCGATCACATTAATTCCAGGATTCGCGTCTCCTATTTATTTCTTAGACGCTATTTGCTTTTTTTCGCTTCTTCAGCAAGGGTAAGCACGCTATCAAGCAACGCCTGTCCGTCCAGCCCCTCCGCGTTGCGGGCCGCTACCCAGGCATCCCAGCTCGGCTGCACTGCCATTTCCTTGATTTTCGCAACATCCGCGTCCGAGAAATGTACTTTTTTGAGACCGCGCTCTTCGAAGAGCTTTTCATTCTTCTTGTCAATTTCGACATAGGTGTCGATCTGACGTTGGTAGGCGATCGGCTTCACGCGATCGATCAGATCTTTATATTGCTGCGGGAGAGCCTCATAAGCCTGTTTACTCGCGGCGACAACACATGTCAGAGAGCCCAAAGAGGATTCCTCAGTTCTCCAGGTCGACAATTCATGCAATTTGTAGGCAGCGAACGCATAAGTGTAAGGGAAGGCAACGCCATCCATCACTCCCCGTTCCAGAGACTGATACATTTCCGGCGCGGGAACCGTCGTTGTTACGACGCCAATGGTTTTCATCAAATCGCCGATACCACCCGACGCATTCACGCGAAGACCCTTCCAGTCCGCCAGGCTCTCCGGCGCCTTTCCTTTGCCCATAACCTCATAATTGGGCATCAGACCCGTCATGAGAGGATAGGCATTCCAGCGGGCAAGCTCATCAAGTACGACAGGATTGTGAAGATAGGCTTCATGAACCTTCACGCGCGATTCCAGATCGGTTACAGGGAGGAAGGCGAGGTCAAGCGCAGTAATCGCCGGGGTCTTTGAAGGATGATAAATCGGGCAGAACATTGCTGCTTCGAAAGCACGGATCTTGAGCCCATCCAGATTTTCCTTGGGATCGGAGAGGACACCCCCATATTGCAGCGAGATTTCAAAATTTCCATCCGTTGCCTTGGAGATCTGCTCTGAGAAAGATTCCATTCCTTCCATGATCCCGCGGCGCTTGCCCCAGGTCGAAAGCAGCCATTTAACTTTCGGGCCGTCAACTTCCGCGGCCTGAGCCGTCGTCGCAACCGTTCCACCTGAACCCCAATTCAGCGTCATGGCGGTGACCATGCTGCAGGCCGTCAAAAGCGCAATTTTCCTAAGTTTCATCTCGATATCTCCCTTGAAGAGTAGTTTATTATCGTATAATTATTAAAACTGACTGATTATTCATTCACTTTACTATATTATCAAACCTACTACAAACATTTTTTTGCTATCTTGATCCCCGGCTTTTTCCCGGCAAAGTCGAAATTTGCCGTCGTCCGATACCGGGGACGCCAAAGTTCGGTTATTCTTTTTGAAACTTAGGCTGCGGAAATCCCACCATTTACACTAATGCCCTGCCCCGTGATTTTAGCGGCGCCCGGTCCTGCGAGAAAGACTGCCAAAGGCGCGATATCGGCCGGCGTTACAACCCCGAGCTTGGCCTTCTCTTCCGCCTTCTTGAAAAGCCGTTTGGTGAATTCATTGCCCATCAATCGGTCATAGGCATCCGTGCCGGCAACAATGGACGGCGTGATGGCATTGACGCGAATGCCGTGCCGGGACTGTTCCAGCGCCATGGTGCGTGTAAACATTAATGTTCCTGCCTTGCTTCCGCCGATGACGGCTTCACCCGGCGTCGCTATTTTCGCGGCATCGGAAGAAAGATTAATGATGACCCCGCCTTCGCGCTCAACCAAATGCGATAACGCCGCATGACAGGTATAGATCACGCTCATGAAATGAGCGCTGACAAGCGCGTCAAGCGCTTCGGGGCTGTTCTTGTAAAATGGCATTGGCATGTGATTGCTGGGCCCAGGTATGCTCGTGACGACAATATCCAGCTCCCCAAAGGCAGCGATTGTCGCATCGACAATCTGCTTGGCACCTTCGTATTTCGTCGAATCCGCCGCGACGAACCGGACGTCAGCCTTAGGCGCACGTTTTTGCAATCGCGCCACCGCGTCAGCGCCGCGTTTCGCATCCCGCCCGTTCAGCATGATGCGCGGTACACCGGCCTCCGCAAGCTGCGCACCGATTTCGAAGCCGATACTTGACGTTGAGCCTGTCAGCATCGCTGTGCATTCACTTAGTTGTCTGACCTTCATCCTGTTTCCTTCCTCAATCTGAATTTTTTTCTGGCGGTTTCCGGCACTTATTTCCTATCCGAAAATAAGATCATCCTGATCTTTCAATGCCGAAATTTTTCTGGCATCAAACCCCGCAACGGTCCGTAGCACCTCCTCCGTGTGCTGCCCGAGGCGCGGCACAAATTCGCGGACGTGGGAAGCGGTCCCGCTCATCTTGTACGGCGGATTGACGACACGGAATTTTCCGGCCGTATCCTCGACATCGACAAAACTTCCGCGGTGGATGGCTTGCGGATCCTGCATTGCCTCACCGACACCGAGATAGCGTGATGCCGGAACACCGCCGTCAAGCAGTATCGTCTCACATTCAAGTGCAGTCCTCTCCGCCGTCCAGAGCCCGACACGCGCCATCAGTTCATCCCAGTTCCGCACCCTGTCGCCTGGTGTCAAAAACAGCGGATCCTCCATCCATTCCGGATGCCCGACCACATGGCAGAGATTTTTAAAGTTATTGGCGTTTATGGGCACGACAATGATAAAACCGTCGAGGGCCGGCAGCGGACCGTAGCGGGGCCTGCGTGCAGGAGAGGGTTGCTGCTCGAACTGGATCTCATAGATCAGGAGATTGAGCATGCATTCCATAAGGGTTGTATCGATTTGCTGGCCGATACCGCTTCGCTCGCGCTGAAATAATGCCGTCTGGATTGCCGAGGTGCTGTAAAGCCCGCCCAGGATATCGGCAACGAAGACGCCGGTGACAGCCGGTTTTTCCTGTTTCTCCTGATACTGCAGAAGCGTCATATCATAGCCACTTGCGGCATGTATCATCGGCGCATAGGCGGGTTTTTTCGATTTTGGGCCATCCTGTCCATATCCGGAAATCGCGCAATAGATGATCCGCGGGTTGATCTTGTCCAGGCTCTCATAGTCGAGCCCCAATCGCGCCATGACGCCGGGGCGGAAATTTTCGACAACAACATCGGCGGAAGCAACCAAAGCACAGACGACGTCCAAACCCACTTCGCTTTTAAGATCAAGCGCGATGCTCTTCTTGCCCGCGTTAAGATGGCCAAAATACCGGCTGCTTCCACCGTTGAGCGGCGGCTGGTAGCGCATGTAGTCTCCTTTCAGAGGTTCGATCTTGATCACTTCCGCCCCGAGATCGGCAAGCAGTCTTGTGCAATAAGGGCCTGCCATCATCGAGGTGAAATCAAGGACGCGCACGCCATGAAGCGCATCTGTTTGCCCGGTTTTCTGATCTTTTTTATTCATTAATATGTTCCTCTGAATTCAATTCCCTCATCCGCTCGGCAGGGTTTCAATAGCCATCCGCAAAATCGAAGCGTCCGCTGGCTATAACCACTACACCGCGTTCAAGGGCGCGGCAGCGAAAAAACGCCCCTTCCTCGCCATTTCGCCAGATCTCGACGCGAATGGTATCGCCGGGGAAAGTCGGTTTGGTGAAACGAACGCTCAATCGCCCAAACCGGGCAACGTCGTACTCGCAGACCGATTTCAATAGCGCGTGCCCCGCGATACCGTAGGTGCAAAGACCGTGCAGGATCGGCTGCGAGAATCCTGCCTGTTCCGCGACATCGGGATCAGCATGCAGGGGATTGAAATCCCCATTCAAACGATAGAGCAATGCCTGCTGCCCGGTTGTCGGCAGATCGACAAACTGATCTGGCGCGCGGTCCGGAATCACCGCCGGTGCCGGGACCGATCTGTTCCGCCCCCCAAATCCACCTTCTCCTGCGAGAAATGCAGACCGGTTCACAGTCCATACCGGGTGACCAGTGGAATCTTTAACCAGACACTCGACCTCGATAACGGCGCCTGCGCCGAGCCCCTTGTCAATCATATCGGAAACCCGCGTATGACCAACAAGCTCCTCGCCCACCGGTATCGGCTTATGTAAGGTTATGCTTTGTTCACCGTGAAAAATGCGTGTCAGGTCGATCCCCATACGCGCGTCCTCAACCCAAAAGCCAGGCGTGCAGACTACCGCCGCCATCGTCGGTAGAACCCTGATTTCCGGCCCATAGACAAAGGGAAGTTCTCCCCGGTCCAGGGGGTCGCGTCCCATACCAACGGAGAGCGCGTAGAAGAGGCAATCCTCGGCCCGTATCGTCTGAGCAGCCAGTGCGAATTCCCAGTTTTCTACCAGGTCATGAGGAAAAGCCATTTCGATTCCTGTTTGGCATCTGTTTAATTTTATATAATGACTGATTATTCATTCATTAAAATATTCACGTTGTCAAGCACACTGTCCGCCAAAGGTGAAACAGAAGCGGAACGCGCTTTTAGCAGGGTTGACAGTGCTCAGTTCCCCTTAAATTTCGGTGGCCGTTTTTCAAAAAAAGCGGAGATTCCCTCGTCCACATCATTACTGTCGAAGAGGACCTGGATCGCGCGGGTTTCAAGCGCGAGCCCGCTAGCAAGCGGCGCGTCCGCCCCAAGCAACGCAGCTTCCTTCGCAAGTTGAACGGCAAGCGGAGCTTTGGATGCGATTGCTGCCGCAAGGTCGACGGCCGCCTCTTCAACTTCTTCATCTTCAACGCAGCGGCTGACAATGCCGAAATTGAGCGCTTCGGAAGCTCTCAGGACACGGCCCGACATCAGAATATCCATGGCGACATGCTTGCCGGCAAGCCGGATCAGCCGTTGCGTTCCCCCGCCTCCGGGTATCAAGCCAAGAGTTACTTCCGGAAGCGCAAAGCGGCTCTTGCTGCCGGCGACAATGATATCGGTGCTCATCGCGAGTTCAAATCCACCGCCGAAGGCCGCGCCGCGCACTGCCGCGATCAGGGGTTTTCGGAATCCGGCGATGGCCACCCACATCAGGTTGGTCGCCCGCTGCATCATGCCTATGGGCGTCATTCCCTTAAGCTCGGATATATCGGCACCGGCCGCGAAAACTTTCTCCCCTCCCGCCAGAATGACCGCGCGTACTGCCTTATCCGCGTCAAGACGGGCGAGCTCGGTGACGATCTGTTTGCGAAGGTCCACAGACAAGGAATTACGCGCCTCAGGCCGGTTTATACGGAGCCGGACAATGCCTTCGGCGGGTTGGTCAATCGATAGATCCTGCATCCTGAAACTCCTTTTTTATGGTATTGGCAATGCCGTCAGTTCGCCAACGATAAGTATGATGATGGTGCAGATGGTCAGCGTAATGATGCCGAAAAGGCGGTTCCAGACCAGGGTAAGAGTGGTCGATTTGACACCAAACATGCCCGCTGTGACCAGGGAAACTCCGGTAAAGGGGGAAAGTTCCGATGCGACGGCCCAGGCCGTGAGAATTGACATAGCGAGAAAAACCGGATGAATGCCGAGGGCGATCGGATCGGCGATCACGCCGAGGACAATCGTGACAGAAATCAGCGGATTAACTGCCACTACTCCTCCGACGACAATCGCGAAAAAGCTCGCCAGCACGATCAGTCCGGGCCAGACATGATGGCTATGCAAAAAAGTGACAATCTCTGCCGACGGCATAAGCGAGACGAGAACCGGTCCCATGAAACCGGCAACCATCAAAATCCCGACCTCGGAGGATTGCAGTGGCAGGGTGCGAAAGATCATGTTCGTGACCGGACCACGTAGGCACGCACCCAGGTCTCCGCCGGTCTGAACCAGCAACCAGATAAAGGCGATAAACGGGATCGCGAGTGTAACCGCCACAGCGATCCCGACGGAGGCCAGCATCGACAAAAATGTAATGGCGGAAAATATTGTCACGACAAGCAGGAGAACGCGTACCAGAATTTTAAGGAAGGAGTTTGCTTCAGGTCGGCTCACCTCTGGTACCACGGCAATTTCCTGCCGCCGCCGCAGCCAGATCTCGAGCTGGCTGACGACAAAACTGAGAATAAATAACAACAGAGCCCCGATTAATCCCAGCGAGATAATCGTTGACGATGTGAGCCCCGGCATCAGCGAGACGACGACGATTGGCGCGAGCGACAAGGGCGACCACATCAAGGTTGAGACAAAGCCCTGAATGATCGCCAGCGCTGACTGACGCTGTGCGAAATCAGGCTCGTCAGCTCCCTCCTTCTTGTTATGCGTCGATGCGATGGAGCCGAGCAGAACGACGGATCCCATATTCATCATTAGGCCGAACAAATGGCTTCCGAGCAGCAGCAACAGAACCCGGCGCATTTGTGTCTGTCGTACAATGATCTTTCCGGCTTCCTGCAAGAGCGGCGAGCGGAAGGCCGGCTCGCGCAGCACCATGATTGCTGTAAAAAAGGATAGGAACAGCTGGGCACGAACCGTTCCTTCATTTATGACCTGCCAGGCATCGTCAACATAGGTAAAGGTAAGCGGAATGCAGATCAGCCCGAGCAGCAGGAATATCCGGACGACCCGGGTGCCGGAAAGGGTAATCATAATACTGTAGAGGATCATGCCGGCAAGTACGGGCATCTTCAACCATGTCATCCCAAAGATGCCCTGACAACCGGAAGCGATTGCCATCGTGATAAGCAACACTCCCTTCACGGAGGTGATATGGCTATCCCAGCGCTCCGGCAAAAGCCGCATCGGGCCACCAGCATTGGAAGGGGTGGCCATGGTAAGACTGCTCCCCTTGCCGTTACGCGATCGAACCGGATTTATGAAGGGCGGCCAGTTGTTCTACTGAAAAGCCCCAATCAGACAGGGCCGCATCGGTGTCCGCCCCGTCGGCATGGGGAGGACCCTGAATTTGCGACGGCGTACGGCTGAACCGCGGTGCCGGCGCCGGATGAGTAACGCCATCCATGGCCGTGAAGCCACTGCGCTTCACATATTGCGGATGCTGACTTGCTTCCTTCAGGCTCAGTACCGGCGCAAAACAGGCGTCATAGCCCGCCATTGCCGCAACCCATTCATCCCGGGTTTTGGTGGCGAAGACATTAGCAAAAATCTTCTTTGCCTCTGGCCATCCGGCGCGGTCGAACTGAGCCGGTAATTCGGCGCCCTCCAACCCCATGGCTTTCAGAAGTTCGCGGTAGAATTTCGCCTCCACCGCGCCAACGGAAATGAATTTCCCATCGCTCGTCTCGTAAACGTTGTACCAGGGCGCACCGCCGTCAATCAGGTTGTGCTCACGCTCTTCATTCCAAAGCCCGCCGCTCGAATAACCATAGAAAGTGGTCAGAAGAGAGGCTGTGCCGTCGAGAATGGCTGTATCGACCACCTGCCCCTTGCCGCTGCTTTTCGCCTCAAACAACGCCGCAACAACGCCAAGCGCGAGATACATCCCGCCACCGCCAAGATCAGCAACCAGATTAAGCGGTATGGAAGGCGGCTGTCCTTGCCGCCCGATCATGCTCAAGGCGCCGCTGATTGCCAGGTAATTGATGTCATGGCCGACATGATTGGCAAGCGGGCCATCCTGACCCCAGCCTGTCATCCGCCCATAAACAAGCTTCGGGTTATAAGCGAGGCAGTCATCCGGACCGAAGCCAAGCCGCTCCATCACACCGGGACGGAACCCTTCGATCAGGCCGTCGGCCTGATCGATAAGGTTGCGGACAACTTCCCGGCCGCCTTCGCTTTTCATATCTACCGCAACGGACCGGCGCCCGCGGCGCGTGGTATCAAACCGGATTTCCTTCTCAACCCCAAGCCCGCTCGGCGACGTGCGATCAACACGAAGTACCTCCGCGCCCATATCAGATAAAAGCATGGCGCAAAAGGGTCCGGGACCAACGCCCCCGAATTCAACGATTTTCACCCCTGTGAGCGGTCCCATGATTTATTCCTTTTGTTTTCTTATTATACCTTCACTGACATTCCAGGAGCAGTATGGCAGGGTCTACAACTCCATCAGTTTGGCAATGATGTTGCGCTGAATTTCGCTGGTGCCCGCACCGATGGGGCCGATACGCGCATCCCTGAGCATCATTTCGATATCATAGGCGGTGGTATAGCCGGCGCCTCCGAAAATCTGCATTCCCATATTGGCAACCTCGAAATTATTTTCGGTCGCAACAACCTTCGCCATCGAGGTTTCCATCACCGCATTCTGACCATTGTCCAGAAGATCGGCGACCCGATAGAGGAACAGCCGGTTTGTCTCCGCCTTGATCCGCATATCCGCGAGCTTGTGCTGGATGACCTGGAATTTGCCGATTGCGCGGCCGAACTGTTCGCGTCCTTTCGCGTAATCGAGGGTGTAGTCAAGGATCTTGAAAGTGTTCCCCGCCCCAACGGCAGCGATGCACATCCGCTCCACATTCAGGCAATCCATCAGGTTCTTCCAGCCTTCGTTCTCCTCGCCGATCATCCAGCTCGCGGGTGTACGGACATTATCAAGGAAGACTTCGTTTGCATGGGTCGTATGGCGGCCCAGCATGTCGAGCGGACGAATGGTGACACCAGGCTGCTTCGCATCAACCAAGAAAATCGTCATGCCCTTATGGCCGGAGCCCGGCCGTGTCTTCGTGACGATGATCAGATAATCTGCAACATGCGCGCAGGTCGTATAGAGCTTTTGCCCGTTGATGACATATTCGTCCCCGTCTCGCACCGCTTTGGTCTGGATCGAGGCAGCATCGGAACCGGCGCCGGGTTCGGTCAAGCCAAGGGCAAGCTTTGCCGTGCCATTGATAATCTTAGGCATGAGTTCTTCACGAACTTCCTTGGAAGCATGGCGACAGATGTGCATGCCCGCATAGACGATGGTCGTATTGTAGGCGGTTGCGATGCCGCCATAATGATAGGCCATCGCCTCGATCAGGACGGCAAGATCCTTGTTACTGCCGCCCGCTCCGCCAAACTCTTCCGGATAAGCGAGGCCCATCCAACCGGCGTCAGCGAGCGCCTGATAGGCTTCGAAAGGAAACTCACCCGCTTTATCGAGTTGCTTGATTTTCTCCCGCGGCATAACCCGCTCAAGAAGATCAAGAACGTTCTCGCGGATCATTATCTGTTCTTCGGACAAGCCAAAAAGATTTGTCGTTTCCATTTTTATTTCCCTGCTTGGCTGGCGGCTTTGGCTGCCGCTGTCATGACCATCGTATTGTGGATGCCGCTTTGGACGACAACGCCGTCCTGATTGAGTATTTCCATTTTCCGCCGCAGAACGCCGCGGTCGGGTTTGGAAGTGGGCCGCGCTTCGATAACCGTGCTGCGCAAGTAAATCGTGTCGCCGAAAAGGACGGGTCCAATAAACCGCCATTCATCGATGCCTAGGGCCGCAATTGCCGTCCCGTCAAGATCGCCGATACGGGCGCTGAGACCGGTCGCCAACGACAAGACCAGTGCACCATGGGCGATACGCTGGCCAAAAGGGCTTTTCGCCGAATGCACCGCATCTGTATGGGCGGGGTTCGTATCGCCGGACAGGCCCGAGAACATGACGACATCGGTTTCGGTGACGGTGCGGCCGGGGCTCATTGCCACGTCGCCAATTTTGAATTCCTCAATAGCTTTTCCCATGGGTTCCCTCCTACCTTTTCGGATTAACGGCGATGAGTGCATCGACGCAAACCGCCCTGTCGACGGTCGCAATGACCGGATTAACATCTACTTCAGTTATATAATCCGGCAAGTCTGACACAAATTCCGAGAAACGGACAATCAGGTCAGTGACCGCGTCCAGATTAACCGGCTTGCTGCCGCGGAAGCCCGTCAATAACGGATAACACTTCAAGCCTTCCAGCATTTCGCCAACGTCCGCCGGCGTGAGTGGCGCGAGACGGACTGCCGTATCCTGCAGAAGTTCAACCATCGTACCGCCGAGGCCGACTGCAATCAACGGCCCGAACTGCTCGTCAATCGTCGCACCGACCACCAGTTCAACGCCGTTTGGCGCCATTTCCTGGACAACAACCCCGTCGATCTTCGCTTTCGGCAATGACGCGGAAATCGAGCTCATCATGTCTTCAATCGCGGCCCGTAACGCAGCTTCATCGGTCAAACCGAGCCGGACGCCACCAACTTCCGTTTTATGGAGAATGTCCGGTGAAACTATTTTCACCGCCACGGGAAAGCCTATCTTCCGCGCTTCACTCACCGCATCTTCCGCCGTTGCCGCGAAAGCTTCTTTCAGCGGAGCAATCCCGTATTCAGCAAGCAATTGCTTTGCCTTCGTTTCATCGAGGCTTTTTTCGCCAGGCTTCATCGCCTCAATAATTTTTCTCGCACTTTCAGCCGCCGTTTTTGAACTAAGCCGACGCGTACTCTTGTTCTTCGGCGCCTTACGGCCGCGATGCCATTCCTGCCAGAGAGCAATGGTCTCAAAACAACGGTCGGAGGAGCGGAAAATGCAGGCCCTTGTATCGGCATCCAGCACTTCACTGCCGGGCCCTTCCAGCCAGTCATTCATCCAGATGCCGACGATCGGCAGGCCTGTCCGCTTGGCCATTTCGCACATGATCGGTGTACGGGCGCCGGAGCTTTCCGGGCTCGCAAAGACCAGGGGCACGATGATCGCATCGAAAGACGGGTCCTCCGCGAAAGCGTCGAAGCAACCGATAAAACTTTCCTTCGTTTTGAGGACTTCGGCTGTGAGATCAGACGGATTGGCGACCGAGCCGAAGCCGGGCACGATCTTGCTCAATTTGTCGGCGGTTACTTTTGCCAGCGGCGGCAGCACAACGCCATGTTCTTCCGCCTTGTCCGCCGTCACCACGGCGGCGCCGCCGGAGGTCGCCATAACACCGACACCTTTTCCGGACCGCGGCACACCGGCGCGGGCGAAGAAATTCGCGGCCTCCAAAAGCCCATCGAGACGATTGATGGCAACGGCCCCGGTTTTGGCAATCGCGGCATCGAATGCCTCTCGGGAACCAACCATTGTTCCGGTGTGGGACATTGCCGTCTTCCGGCTGAGTTCCCCGACGCCCATCTTATAGACCAGCAACGGCTTACCGTGATCATAGGCTTTCTGCGCGGCCTCGACAAAGCGAGCGCCGTCTTTCACGCCTTCGAGAAGGCAAACAATGACGTTGGTTCCGGGATCTTCCGCGAGAAAGGAAATATAGTCGCAGACATCGACATCGCAGGAATTACCGGAGGCAAGATATTTGCTAATACCGACGCCGCGCTCCATCCCCTGAAACAGCGTGTAACCAAGTCCGCCGCTTTGGGATATAACGGATACAGGCCCGTCGATGAGCTTGGTTTTGTAAAAGCCGGGCATGAAATTTAGGCCCGCTCCAAGCGTCGTGTTCACCAGACCAACACAGTTCGGTCCGACAATTCGCACGCCCGTTTCCCGTGCGAGGTCAACGATGCGCTGCTGCGCCGCCATATTCTCCGGCGTTCCCGTTTCCGCAAAACCGGAGGCAAAGACGATGACGCCGCCGACATTGCAAACGGCGCATTCGCGAATGACATCCTCAACAAACGGAGCCGCCAGCGCGACAATCACGCAATCGGGAGAAACCGGAAGCTCTGTGATCGACGGGTAGCAGCTAAATCCAGCGGCTTCCTTATATTTCGGATTAACGCCGAAAACCTGCCCGGAAAATCCGCGCATGTTGGACAGTGTCCGCTCGCCAAAGGATCCTGGCGTGGAGGACGCGCCAACGACGGCAACAGTCTCCGGGGCGATCAGCCGGCGTAAATCTTCATATCCGTAAACTGACCGTTCAACAGCCTTATGCATTGGCGCATTATCCCTTGTTATTATTTCTTATGCTCAAGCATCACATCGAAATTAAATGAACAATCATTCATTTCAAAAAATATGTCAAGCAGCTATTGTTGTCGGAACTGATAAAATATCCATAAGAATCGAACGCTCTTTCGCGCAATCAACACATACGACAAGCACTCAATAAAGCGACAACGGCTCCGTCCCTCCGCCTGTCTAGTCGGAGCTTCCCATTACTTGCTTTTCACGAAACCAAGGTCGCGATAATGCTCACGTCCTTTATCCGTAAATAAGGCCGTCAGGAACAAATCGAGATTCCCTTCAATATATTCCTCAACACTATGAAGTTTCCCAAGACGCCAGCTTTTGAGAGCCCATCCATGAGCCAAGAGCACGGCGCGGTAGGAAATAAGCTCAACATTTATCTCTCGAAAGTAACCGGCAGCGATGCAATCGCTTATGCATTCAGAAATGATCCTGTTCGTCTCGATCTCCAGTTGCTTGATCTGGTCACGCATTGACGGCGGAAGTATCGCGGTGTAACGATAAGCCAACAGTGTCGCCTTCGGCTTGTTTGCGACTACCTCTATATAGGCCGTGAGCGCTGCAGAAAACCGTATAATAGGGTCACTTTGGCCATTTACGGCCTTTGGAACTTCCTTTTTATAACTCTCGAGAACTCCCATGATCGCCAGCAGCAAGAGCTCTTCCTTATCCCGCACATAGTTGTAAACCAGGCCGGGACTGGCCCCCGCTTTCTCAGCGATTTCCTTGACGGTTGTTTCGTGAAATCCCTTGTTGGAAAAGAGGTCCGTGGCGGCGTTGACAAATTGCCGCCGCCGTACTGCTGAATTGCTGCCTGTCGAATTTGTCCTCTCTTGGGCCGTTTGGATGTTTTTCATTAATGCTTACCCGATCCAAATTTGCCTGTGATAATTGACCGCACAGTCATCCGGGACAGAGCTGCCGGACCGTTCAATTCAAAATTCCATAGAATTGAACCAGGCACTAACGGCCATCTGATCATTCCTTAATGCTGCATGCGTCAGCATAGCATTGAACATCTATTGACTCCAGCAATAAACTGAACCATCATTCATTTTAAATTGATTATCCAGTTTCTGTGCAGGAAAAAACCCAAGGGAAAGCAAGGGATAAAATGAAGAAAAATGTAGCAATTCTCGGCATGGCTGCCACACCTGTTGGGAAATTTCAAAGCGAGGCCAAGGCAGAGGTCCATACGCTGGAGCACGAAGTCCTGGCACAAATGGTCATTGACGCAATGAATGACGGCGGGCTCCCGAAAGAAGAGATTGATAGTCTCGTCCTAGCCCAGTGCCGTCCCTATACACAGCAGAAATATTTTGCGACCTTCATGGCCAATTATCTGCGCATGCCCTGCGCGGCTTCGGTGATGGAGGTGCTCGGCAACGGCATGACGGGCGGCATCGCCCTTGAACAAGCGATCCGCGATATCGAAAGCGGTCGCGCGGGCGCCGCCCTCGCCCTCGGCGTCAACTTTGAAAGCGCGACACCTTCAGCCGAACATATGAACAGCAGCATGCGGGCGACCGGCGATGTCGATTTTCATACCCCCTTTGGTCTCACGCCGATCGCCTGGTACGCCATGGACGCCAACCGCTACATTCACGAACACGGCTCATCGCGACGGGAACTTGCAAGCGTCGCCGTCAAGAACCGCTATCACGCATCACTTAACCCTATCGCACAATATCAAAAGCTGATCACGCTGGACGAGGTCATGGCGCAGCGCGAAATTGTTGAACCGCTCGGGCTCTACGAAGTGCCGCCGCGAGGCGATGGCGCGGTTTGTATCCTGCTTTGCTCAGAGGATATCGCCAAGGCGTCCGGCCGGCCCTATGTTCTGATGCGCGGGCGGGGCTTTTATCATGAAGGCGTTCACCAGATCAGTGAAATTCCGAACGATATGATTGCCTTCAATTCCCTGCAGAGAGCGAGTAAGACCGCTTATGAGGATGCCGGCATAACGGCCAAGGATCTTGATTTTGCCGAGATCTATGCCCCCTGCACTATTGTTGAAGTGTTGGCGAGTGAAGCAATGGAGCTTGCACCGCGCGGCAAAGGCGCCCGCATGGCGGCTGAAGGAGAGACAACCCTTGGCGGCCGCATTCCAATTTCGACTTCAGGCGGATTGTTATCGCGCGGCCATCCAGCCTATGTAACGCCACTTTACAATATGTATGAAGCAGTGGAGCAGCTTCGCGGCCAGGCAGGAAAGAGGCAGGTTTCAAATGCGAGGTTGGGAGCTACGAGTTGCGAACTCGGTAACTATAACGCCGCGATGGTGCAAATTCTGGAGGCTGTAAGATGAGCATTGAAATTGTCGATATTGATCGCCCGCGCGCCTATCCGCCAAGGCCAACTGAATGCACAAAAATATTCTGGGATGCGCTGGCAGAAGGCTTGTTTCAAACGACTATATGCGATGACTGCAATCGATTTACCTTTCCGCCAAAGCCGATCTGCCCGCATTGCTGGTCAAAATCGGTGAGCTGGAAGGAACTCTCCGGAGAAGGGACACTCTATTCTCGAACGGTAATTCATGCGGCACCGGCGGCATTCAAAAATGAAACGCCGGTCCATGCCGGGATTATCGATCTAAAGGAAGGCATCCGCATCGCAACGCAGCTTCTGGAGGATGACCCCATTCCTATCGACAGTACCGTTGAAATCGTCGTCGTCCGTTATACGGATGGTCCGCTCTACGGCGCCCGAAGGTCGGAGTAATTAGGCTCAGGGCCTATAAACAGGGTTCACTAAACAGATAATTTATGATTCACTTGTGATGATAAGGAGATTTCATTGTGAGCGATTTATTCTGGTTATCGAAATCACAGGTAAACACTATAAAGCCTTATTTTCCGCCTTCGCGCGGTGTTCCGCGTGTGGACGATCAGTGGGATTCTTCATGCTCTCAAGCGCGGTGTACAATGGCGGGATGCACCCAGGGAATACGGGCCGCATAAGATACTATATAATCGTTTTATGCGCTGGAGCCGCATGGGCGTGTTCAATCAAATATTTGCCGAACTGTCGGCCAAAGCCAGTAAGCTTGATGGTCTGATGATCGATGCCACGCGTCTTAAAGCGCACCGCACCGCGCGCTTCCTTTCAAAAAAGGGAATGTTCCCCGCCGTATCGGTTGGACGAAAGGCGGCTTGAACTCAAAATTGCATGCTGTGTGTGATAAGAACGGCGGACCTTCAATCCTGCTGTTATCCGAAGGGCAGATGAACGATTACATAGGCGCTGACGGGGAGCAGTCGGAAGTATGCTTTCGGCTTGCCTCACGGTCGAAGAGCTATGTCGAGTATGTTATAATACGGCCTATTTGCTGGTTGTTCAATGGGTGCCCTTTGGTGCGATTCTAGCGGGTGGAAGTGATGGTCTGAAAGCACGCTATCTTCCTGGTTTAGCGTCAGGCGATTTGCGTGCTGCCTTTTCGACAACAGAACCTCAGAGTGGCTCTGACGTTGCGCGGATTCAAACACGCGCAGAACGGTGCACAGGAGGCTATCGACTAACCGGATCAAAGATATGGCGCACTAATTCTTCTATTTCTGATTTTGTCCTGGTTGCCGCAAAAATTTCAGGCGGTGAGAACAAGGATGGCCTCAATATGTTCATTGTCGAACGCGATACGCCTGGCTTTGAAATCGGCCCGAAGGAAGATAAAATGGGAGCACGCGGTATACCTTCATGTCCCCTCTATTTTGACGACGCCCTTATACTAGAAGAAAACCGCCTCGGACCGGAAGGCCTTGGTTTCAAGATTGTCACGGAGGTATTTAATAAATCTCGCCCTATTATTGGTGCGCGAGGGGTTGGCTTGGCGCAAGGTGCAATGGATCATACAATTTCGTTTGTCCAGGAGCGAATGGAATTCGGCGAGTCTGTGGCTGATTTTCAAGGAGTTCGGTGGATCATTGCAGATATGGCCGTACAGATTGAAGCTTCTCGGCAATTAGTTTACAACGCTGCTGCAGCGGTAGATGATGGATTGAGTGGCAATAGTCTCGCCACGCTCGCCTCCATCGCAAAATGTCATTCAAGCGGTACTGCTATGAGGGTAGCAACTGACGCAGTCCAATTATTTGGCGCTGCGGGTATCTCAAATGATTGACCAATAAATCGTTACTTTCGGGACGCGAAAGTTCTTCAAATCGTTAAGGGCACCAACCAAATTCAACGGAACATAATTTCTAATAACGTGATGGGTTATTCCAAGCGCAGTGTTCCCCGTCAGCACTGTTCCCCGTCAGCACCTTATATCCGGTGGGATCATGTTTAGATCCGCAACCAAAATCCCGCATGCACGGAGGGACCGGCTTCAGGGGGGCAAGGATCAATCTGTTAAAGCGGCGCATTTCAGGCATGCCGGACAACGATCACATTGCCACCCTGGTTCGTATAGGATGAGCATGTTCTGCTTACCCTGTTCCTTTGTTCCTCCTTACACTTTCATTTTTAACGCCTACATACCGGGAAGAAGGCCGTTAACCGGATGTTCCTTATTTAGTTTGATAAATTCTTCGCGACTCATATCACCATATTTGTCGGAGAGCTTTTGCATTTCCGCTAGAAACTCCTTGGCTGGATAGCCCGCGTCTGTATGTTTTTTGACAAAGTCATCATAAACAGGCTGCATTTCTCCACGAAGTTTTTTGCGATCTTCATCTGTTAGTTTGACAAAATCAACACCATTTTCGCGCAGTGCATCCAATGCCGCCTTCGTCCCTTTCTCCACAAAATCTGCATAGAGAAGGCTACCATAATTCACGCCTTCCACTATGACCTTTTTGAGATCATCGGGCAACCCAGTGTAAAATTTACGGCTGAGGGCGAAAGGAAGGCCGGCACGGCCAAGATCGAGCGGCACATAGTATTTGGCAATTTCCTGAACGCGGAAGGTGAGAATACTCTCTGCCGGAACCATCACACCATCGATAACGCCTTGTTGAAAAGCCGTGTACATTTCGGGTGCCTGTATTGTCACTGGGGTTGCACCAAATCCTTCAACCATACGATTAACGAGCGAGCCAGCCCCACGGATTTTCATACCCCGTAGGTCAGCAAGACTTTCCACTTTTTTGGTAGTTAATAGATCGTAAGGCGCGCTGCCGCCGATAAATGCCAACTCCACGCCCATGGCCTCATACTCGTCCTTCAGATATTTTGGATAAAGTTCCTGGGCAACACGAATAGCCGTATAAATGCTTGAGAAAGCACCCGGTAGATAGAGGCCGTGCGTCAAATGAAAGCTGTTGGGTACATAGACCGGATAGGCGGGGGCTACGTCGGTGATATCCGTCAAGATGGCCTTGAAACCGTCCCGCGGACCATGCAGAACACCATCTGGAAAGGTTTCCACCTTAATACGCCCGCCGCTTTGCTTCTCGATAAACTCAGCGTATGGTTTCGTGACCGTATTGACCAAGGCTGAGCTAGAAGAATGATGCTGCGATACACGCAGGGTGAATTCTTCGGCCGATGCGCTTGCGACACCGAGCAATGCTATCAGCGTGACGACTGACACTGCAATCATTTTTTTCATTGGATTTCCTCTCTTTTTTCTCTGCTATTGACTTCCGCTTGGCTGCGAAAATGTTTTTTTTATTCGTCTTTGGGTGAAGGTTTTTCCCTTTTCTTCCCTATCGCGGCTAACATTCTATATGAAATCGGCGATTTTCACAAGATACATACCATACAGATAGTATTTATATTTTAAAGCGATTGCTAATCCTATGTTTATTGGCATCTTCAACGATCTAATGAAATGCAAACTACCCTGTCAGCCAATTCCGGATAGTCTCTTCATCTTTTTCAGGTGTTTGTTTGACCGGCGGGCGTATCGGATCAGGACTGGAACGACTGAAGCGCGGGGCTGGCGCAGGCTGCATCACCCCGGCAACATCAATAAATGTACCGCGAGCCCGGTTATGTGGATGCCGAGCCGCGTCTTCCAGGGACAGCACTGGTGCGTAGCAGCAATCCGTGCCTTCCAAGATCTCATTCCACTCCGCCTGGGTTTTCTCGGCGATGCGCGCCGCGATTTGCGCCTTCAAACCCGCCCAGTTCTCCCGGTGATAGGTCGCATCCAGATCATCATACTCAATTTCTAGCGCCGCCAGCATGAGTTTCTGGAATTTAGGTTCGATCGGCCCAAGAGAAATCCATTCGCCGTCCAAGCATTGATATACGTCGTAAAAATGGGCACCGGAATCAATAACATTCTTGCCACGCTCATAGGTCATCAAGCCCTGCTTATACATGCCGGCGAACACCGTCATCAATGACGCCGTACCGTCAACAATGGCGGCATCGACAACCTGCCCCTTCTCTGATGTGCTGCGTTCATAAAGAGCGCTTAGTATACCAAAAACCAGATACATTGAACCACCGCCGTAGTCGCCGACAAGATTAAGCGGAGGTGTCGGCGGCTGATCCGCTCGACCAATTCCATGTAGTGCTCCCGCAAGGGCAATGTAATTCATATCGTGGCCTGCCGCTTGTGCGAGTGGCCCCTCCTGCCCCCATCCCGTCATTCGGCCATAAACGAGGCGTGGATTGCGTGCGAGGCATTCATCCGGGCCCAAACCAAGCCGCTCCATGACGCCGGGCCGACCTCCTTCCAGTAACACATCGGCCTTTTCCACCAACGGCCATATTTTCTCGAATTCGTCCGTATCTTTAAGATTTAGCGTGACGATTTTCCGATTGCGCAATGTCAGATCAAGATGGCGCTCCCGGGGCAGCCCAACATCCGTTCCACCCGGCCGTTCGATGCGCAATACACTAGCACCGAGATCGGCGAGCAGCATCGCCGCGAAAGGCACGGGCCCGATGGCCTCCATTTCCAGTATTTTAAGTCCGTTAAGTGGGCCCATTATATTCTCCCTTTATCCTCGTTCAAAACAGTCTTACCAGCCGCCGAATGATAACCCGCCATTTACACTGACAGTTTGTCCGGTGATTTGCGCGGCCTCATCAGAGGCAAGAAAAACTGCTACCGCCGCAACTTCGTCCGCAGTTGGTGCACGTTTCTGCGGAAATCTCTCCAGCGCCTTGGAGAAGACTTTCCACTCAAACTCGTCATTGTTAAATATCCGGTCCCATGAAGGTGTAGCTGAGGTCAAGGTCATGGCTACGGAATTTATCCGTATATTGGCTTTCGAAAATTCTCTCCCCAACGTTTTCGTCATAAGGATTATGGATGCCCCGACAGCGCCAATAACGGATTCTCCCGTGGTTGGAAATCGCGCCGCATCCGTGGTGATAAGAACCACGCACCCTTTGCTTACTTCCAACGCGTCAGCAGCGGCATGCACGGGAAAGATACGCGGGAAAAAGCGCGACGCGAAGCTCTCCTCAAGCTGAGCGGGAGACATTTGCCGGAACGGCTTTGGTCCGAAAGGGCCTTCCGCACCCGCGCTAACCAATATGTCGACACCGCCATGCTCTTCCCGGGCCCTCGCGACAATACGTTTACAATTTTCATAGTCGCCTGAATCACCCTGGACGAAAGCAGACTTCGCGCCAAGCATTTTGAGTTCCTCTACCGCTTCAGCGCCTCGCGCCTCCGTTCTGCCGGAAACAACTAGATTACAACCACTAGCTGCTAGGCGCTTGGCGATGGCGAGGCCCAAGCCGCCGGACCCACCGGTAACGATCGCGGATTTGCCCTTCATATGCGTATATTCCATTATTTTTTTCTCCCAAATCCATTATTGGCCTTCCCAATGAGGTGACGGATATCCACCGATCTCCTTAAGCATTGACCGCGTGTTCTCTATTGACACAGGGGCGCGCAAATAGCATACCATCTGGATAGTATGCGTCAACCGAAACAAATAACGTAAGCTTGGCGCATACATATTTGGCGGTTCCTCCGGCCCGGGCTATTCCGGCATCTAGAGCGTCGCCTGGGTAGCAAAGAAGCCAAAGTAAAAGGACAAGAAAAAATGACCTATCAGGATATTACTTTTGAAAAGCGCGACGGGGTTGCACGAATTTACATCAACCGCCCGGACAAGATGAACGCATTCCGCGGCCAAACCATTGTTGACCTGATAAATGCTCTTAATGATGCTGGCTGGGACGACGAGGTTGGCGTTATCGTCCTCGGTGCCCACGGTGATCGGGCATTCTGTGTTGGCGGCGACCAGTCCGAACATGACGGGTTCTACGATGGGCGCGGCACTATCGGTCTGCCGATTGAAGAATTACATACGGTTTTGCGCGATATTCCAAAACCGGTCATCGCCCGTGTTCAGGGTTATTCCATTGGTGGAGGAAATGTCCTGGTTACTCTTTGCGATCTCGCCATAGCCTCTGACAAGGCAAAATTCGGGCAAGCCGGACCGAAAGTCGGTTCCGTTGATCCGGGCTGGGGGACGGCTTATCTCGCGCACGCGATTGGTGAAAAGAAAGCACGGGAAATCTGGTATTTATGTCGACAATATTCTGCAGAACAAGCGCTCGAAATGGGGTTATGCAACGCTGTGGTACCCCATGATGAACTGGACGAGGAAATTGACCAATGGTGCAAGGAGATCCTGCAGAAAAGCCCGACAGCGATTGCGATTGCAAAGCGCTCTTTTAATGCCGCGACTGAGAATATCCGGGGTGTCGGCAACCTTGGCATGCAGGCACTGGCATTGTTCTACCAGTCCGCTGAATCGAAAGAAGGTGTGAACGCATTTAATGAAAAGCGGAAACCGAATTTCCGGCAGAAATTCTAGACGTTTGATTTGCCCAAACGCCTGTTTTCCGTTATGCCTTAAGTTGCAAAGCTTCAGTGGGAAGGGTTGCGAGAAATTCAGTGACGAGAATGTTTGTCAATGAAGATTACTGAGGCCGGAATGACGAAAACAATAGCGCGGAACGGGAACGACACGACCGGGAAACAAAGTTCCCAGGCGGACAAACCCGTCGCGATAAAAAAGCGCAAAACAAAGAAGCAACAAAGCCAGGAGAGTTTCGAAAATCTCATGGTCTGCGCTTGCAAGTTGTTTATAGCCAATGGATACAAAGCAACAACCCTGGAAAACATTGCCGCTGGCGCCAAGCTTACAAAAGGGGCAGTCTACTTCCATTTCGGCACCAAGGAGGCATTGCTTCATTCCCTGCTTGATCGTACCAAGGAACGAATTGTCGACCTGATTATCGAAGCCCTCGGCACAGATTGCGACTCCGTCAAGGCAGCGCTTGTCCATTTTATGCATGTTCACGCCGGTCTCGGTTTGACAAACCGCGACGAGATGCTGTTGCTTATTACAATGTCGATGGAATTCGCTGGCCAAAAAAACAAAATATCCAAGCATATTAGGGAGATCTATCAGCTACTCTATACTCATCTGGAGGCAACCATTGCGGCAGGACAAAAAAATGGTGAAATCAAGCTTATCGTTCCAACCCGCGAACTCGCATCTATTGTAATTGCTCTATATGACGGTATTTTTATTGAATGGTCACGTCAGGAAATGAAGCTGTCCGGCGATGACTTGATCCGGGCGGCACGAAGCCTCATTGTCAATGGTCTTTTCAACACGCAACAATAAATTTTTATCATTGGCTAGCCGCCCTGTTTGTTTCTTACCCTCTCTTCAAGTCGGGCAAGAAAGTCCGGCTGCGCGACGACTTGTAAAAAGGGCTTCCCGCTCGCGTTCAAGGCAGGAGGAAACGTAACTGCTGTCCAACTCCAACAGCATCCGCGCACTACGGATTGAGCTGGAAGGCATCGCCGCATTACGATTAGCCATCGCGCGCGCACCGCATTTGCATACTTCGACAAAGAGATCAGGGCCGGAAATCAAAAACATTGACGACACAAAAAGGGGGAGCGCAAGGTTTGGAAAAGTCGTGATCCATATCCGGCTAACACAAATTATAATAGAGGTGGAGCAGCTAATTCGGTCTATTTTTCCTGTCTTGCAGCGTCCACCAGCAAACGGCCAATGATGTTGCGCTGGATTTGATTCGTGCCTTCCACGATCTGCAGCATCTTCGCGTCTCTCATATAGCGCCCGATCGGAAAATCATCTGAAATGCCGGACGATCCGTAGACCTGCACTGCATCTGTGGCGACTTTCATCGCGACGTCAGTTGCGAACAATTTTGACATGGCAGCAAGCGATGCCAGTTCGTTGCCTGTCGTCCCGGCGTCAACCTCGCTCGCAGCCCGATAAACAAGGTTGCGGGCCGCTTCGATCGAGGTCGCCATATCGGCGAGCATCCAGCGCATTCCCTGAAAGTCGATAATTGGCTGGCCAAATCCTTCGCGTGTCTTGATGAAATTAACAGCCTTGTCCAGCGCACCTTGCGCAAGCCCCACGCCACGCGCGCCGACAATTGGCCGGGAGGCGTTAAAGGTCTGCATGACGATCTTGAAACCCCGGCCTTCCTCGCCCAGCCGGTCTTCTTCCGGCACAAACACATCGTTGAGATAAAGCGGATGGGACGGCACTCCACGTCCGCCGGCTTTTTTCTCTTTGGGACCGATTTCCAGTCCTTCAGCGCCAGTCGGGACAATGAAGAGGTTCAGGCCGCCGCGTTCTTTGTCGTCGCGAGAGATGCGGGCAGCAACCAAAATGAAATCTGATTTACTGGCATTTGTACACCAGGCCTTGGTGCCCGTTAGTCGATAACCTCCCGGTACGTTCTTCGCCCGGCAGACAACACCGGCGACGTCCGAACCGCTTTGTGGTTCGGTTACCGAGATGGCCGCGCGCGCGTCACCCCTGGCAAGTGGCGGCAGGTATTTATCGCGTTGCGCCTGAGTACCTCCCTCAATGATTGCGCCAATCGGCACCCATTGAACAACAAGGATATAGGCCGTGTTAAAGCAGATACGGGAAAATTCCTCCACCGCGATGCATGAAGAAAGCATGCTGTTGGTACCGCCATATTCTTCCGGAAAGGGAAGCAGAAAGAGCTCCAACGACTTCAACAGTTCAAACATATCCTGAGGATATTCGCCAGTTGCGTCAATTTCATCAGCACGCGGCGCCAAACGCTCGAGCGCAACACGGCGAAAATGCGCCTGCAGTTGCTTTTGCTCGCCTGTAAGTGCAAACATTTTTTCCTCCCCTTCTTGCCATCTGTCGCGGCATTTCAGCTAGATCTTCCTCACACTGACATGGTCGGCGGCGAAAGGCAGACGCTATCTATTTTAAATAGAAACCCTGTTTCAGACCGCACAAATTTACATCCGTATGGACTAGCTTGAAATCTATTTTACATTCTATCCAGATAGTTTGTCAATTCAAGGATTACTTCCGGCGCCGCGCCTGGAATGCGCCTACCCGCTCCTTGAATGCCGAGCTATCTTCGAGAATGGCCATATGGGACGAAATCATGTCGAGATGAGAATCCAACGTTGTTGAAAAACTTTGAACGGCCGCACGTTTCATCATCCGAACTGCTTCTGTGGGTTGTTTCGCAATACGTTCAGCAAGCTTCACCGCTTCGGCAAGTGCCTGCCCATCCTCGACTGCACGCGATATCATGCCGATTTGCGCGGCCTCTTCACCACTTATAGCATCGCCCGTCCAAAGCAATTCCAATGCCTTGGAAAGCCCGACAAGACGTGGCAGGAAATAGGAACCGCCGTCGCCAGCCATAAGGCCCATGGCAATATATGATTCCGCAAAAACCGCAGAACGATCCGCGATACGGATATCACACATCAGCGCCATATCAAGCCCGGCACCGCGTGCGGTGCCATTGAGAGCGGCAATTATCGGGATGTCCATACTATGGACCTGGCGCATCACCCGATAGACATTGTCAAAAAGAAATGACTTACGCTCAGACATATTCATTGTGAGAAAGCTATCCAGCTCATCCATGTCGCCGCCGGCACAAAAGGCCTTTCCCGCTCCTGTCAGGACCATCGCGCGAATATTTTTATCCGACGTGATATCGATCAGCGTATCAGCCCACAGATTGACCATTTCCCGGTTAAACGCATTAAACTGATCGGGTCTGTTCAATGTCAGTATGGCAACACCCGATTTATTGTTTTTTTCAAGCAGAATGCTTTTATCCGTCATTACATGTCCTCACGCTGAAATTTGCACCAATATCCAATCATTTTACCCGTTCCGTCAGGCGTCTGGCCGTTGCATAAAGCGGGCAATACGCTTTTTTGCCTCGCCGCCTGCGACCAGCTTCTCAATCCCGATGATTTCCAGCGCGAAACCGTCAGTATCGGCCGCGTCCTGCCCTGCAATACAGCCTTTGACAATACCAAGGGCTTCCCGTGGCATTGCAGCAATACGTCCTGCAATTACCGCCAGTTCTGCTTCAGCCTGATCATTTTCCCACAGCATTTCAACCAAATTAACGTGGACCGCTTCCGCTGCGGAAAGAATGTCCCCCACCAGCATTATTCGTGTTGCCACCCCGCGACCGCATTGTCGCGTCAGCCGCTGCGTACCGCCTGCGGCTGGAAGCAATCCCACTTTGAGCTCCGGCAGACCAAATTTCGCCTTTGCCGTGGCAATCCTCAGGTCACAGGAAAGCGCAAGTTCCAATCCACCGCCCAACGCGGCTCCCTCAACAAAAGCAATGGTGACTCCCGGAAGGTTTTCAAACCGCGCCATAAGTTGCTGAACGCGGTGTGCATAAGCCGCCACTCGCTTGTCGGCGTCCGCAGCGCTCATCCAGGACAACATTCCCGCTAAATCACCGCCTGCCGAAAATATCTTGAGATCGCTGCGAATAATTACGACGTTCCAGTCGTCGCGCGTCTCCAGATCGTCCACCAACAGCTCCAATTGCTCGACGAAAGCAAGTGTCAGCGCGTTAACTGGCTCGTTGCGCATTGAGACCGTCGCGACTCGGTCTTTCACAGAAAAATCAAACATAAATTACCCTTCGATCCGCGAAAAGAGGAATGGGTCCCCCGCGAGGCACCCACGAAACTTTGACCATGCCTACATCATCGTATAGCCGCCGCTGACGCTCAACGTCTGACCCGTAACAAAACTAGAAGCATCGGAGGCCATGAATAATACAGCGGAGGCAATATCGTCCGGCCTGCCGATGCGGCGCAGCGGATATGCTTTCGAAATACGCTCCCGCATTTCCGGCGTATTCCATTCCTTCATCTCATTGATCCAGATGCTATTTTCACTCACTTCTTCCGCTGAATCCGGCATTGTCGTTCCGGGGCACACAACGTTAAAGCGAACACCAAAGCGGCCATTTTCCCGAGCCAACGATTTCATCAGAGCGATAACGCCCGCCTTGCATGCGCCGTAGACAGCCTCACGGAATTCACCCATACGACCAGCATCCGAGCCGATGCTGACCACAGAGCCCCCACCGCCCTTGATCATGCCGTCAAGCACCGCACGTGTGCAGTTAATCGTGCCCCACAAATTAAGGTCGATTTCACGTTGCCATTCCTCTCGCGTCTTCTCCGTAAAGACGGCATCCCGCGTCCAGCCCACATTATTTACCAAAACATCCACCTTGCCGTGCCGCTTTTCCACCTCAACCACCATTGCCTGCACGCTATCCCAGTTGGCGACGTCGGCTTTTATGGGGTGCGCGGAAGCAGCCCCCAGCTCAAGTGCTTGTGTGGCAACCTTGCCCGCCTGCTCCTCGTCCAGATCAGCAATGGTCAGATGGGCACCTTCAGCAGCAAAGGCCAAGCTAATGCTACGTCCAATATTCGAAGCACCACCCGTGACGATGACACTTTTGTTATTGAGTTTTATATCCATGTCCTTAATTTCCTGATTTGTTTTCGTTGAAGTGAATGAGCTTAAAATTGGATGATACCTCGTACTATCGGTTTTAACGCCAGGCACCAGGCAGCACCTTCCCATCCTTGTCGATAACATCGCGGGTATGCTCACCGAGCATGGGTGGAGGGAGTTCATAAAGTGTGTCACAACCTGAAATATTTATTGGGTTAGCGAGCAAATTGATCGTACCGAGCTGGGGATGTTCAACCCCAATCACCATATGATCACGTACCTCCGGATCGCTGAATACTTCGTCCAATGTTCGCACAGGCGCAAATAAAACACCGGCTTTTTCGAAACACTCCAGCCACTCAACCATGGGCCGCGAGCGAATGAGCCTCCCGACCCATTCGTCAACAACATCTCTGTTTTCAACGCGCAAAGCATTCGTTGAAAAACGGGGATCAGCAGCCAGTTCCGGGTCAGCCAACGCATCGGTGAGCGTGTGCCAGAATTTTTCCTGATGCGCTATGATCTGAATTTGCCGGTCATCTGCTGTGGAATAGCTTTCGCAAGGCACGACCTGATAATGTTTGTTGCCCATACGGGCAGGCGTTTCGCCTGTCATAAAATAGTAGCCTTCGCGCGGGATCATACCAAAAATAGCGGCATCCATCATGGACATGTCCACTCGCCCTCCCTCCCCCGTCAGGTCACGACGACGCAGCGCCGCCATAATGCCTATGGTAGCAAGCGTAGGTGAGAAAACATCGACGAAAGGAAAGCCGGTACGCATCGGACCCGATTCCTCTGAGCCATTGAGTTGCATCAGTCCGGAGAGAGCCTGAATAACCTGATCGAGAGCGGGTCTCTTGGCATATCTGCTGTCTGGCCGAAATCCCGCAACAGCGCAGAAAACAAGGCGCGGATTGCGCTTACTCAATTCATCATATCCTAACCCGAGTTTATCCATGGTACCCGGGCGGAAATTTTCGACAACAATATCCGCCTGGGCGGCCAGATCCAGTGCAGCCTGCTTACCAGCAGCACTCTTCAAATCGAGGATAATACTTCGCTTGTTGCGACTTAAGCTGAGAGAAGCCTCGCTCTCCACCAATCCCTCGACGGCGGTGTTGCCCGTGCGCCGCATGGCATCTCCCTCTGGCGGTTCGATCTTGATGACATCAGCCCCCAGATCGCCCAGCAACATGGTCGAAAGCGCGCCGGCGACCATCTGGGTAAAGTCAAGTACTCGTATTCCTTCAAGCGGCAACATTGGGCCTCCCAATTCTTGGCCATAAATAGCGATATGTCCGGAACACATATGGCGGATGGCGGTTATTTATATTTTATGCCATCGGCAACATGTTTCTCATCTTGCATAATAAGATACTATCTGTATGGTATGTATAATGTCAACCATCTAGACAATAGTGTAAACTAACATATAGTCGTCAGGTCCATCGCACAAAAAAATGGAGAGCCAGTACGTAAGACAGGATATTTAAATTCCCAACGCTTTAAACAGTAACAATAACTAATGTGCGAAAGGAATTGGCCATTATGGCAGGGAACATAGGGAGGGAACAATGACGAACCGGCTTCTCGGTGGCTATTCACTTGATAGCGCCCTGGTAACGACATGATTGTTGAAAAATTCGCCAACGCGCTGAGATGGTTAATAAATTTGATCCATCTTTTCGCCTCATTTGTTGCCCTGCCAGCCCTCGCCCTGGTGATTGCGGCTGACGTCACGATGCGCTATTTTGTCAATCAACCTATCCTGGGTGCAGTCGAAGCAAGCCAGTTTCTTCTACTCCTGGTATTCACATTAGGCCTCAACTTCACGACATTAACGCAAAAGCATATCCGTATGGATCTGTTTTTCGACATGATGCCGAGATGGATGCAACTCGGCATAGAGGTTCTCTCCATGTTCTGCGGAATAATCCTGTTCGGCGCACTCGCGCGTCAGTCATTCGATGACTATCACTTTTCAATTATGATTTCGGACGCAACGGAAGAACTCAACATTCCCATATGGCCGTTCCAGTTCATCATGCTGATCGTCTTTTCACTATTATGCGTCCAATTGGTTGTTACAACACTTCTGAAACTGATGCCTGCATCGAAAACTGCGGAGCGCCAGCGGCCAGATGTCATTGAAGAAACCGGAGTAGAGTAAAATGGAGCATATTGTCATAGGCTATCTCGGTCTCGCTATCATGATTGTGCTGATTTTTGCCGGCGTACCCATTGCTTTCGCCCTTGGTACTGTCGGCATTGGCGGGATCGTCATGGTCATGGGCGTTCAACAGGCGCTTAGCCAGTCCACCCTTGTTTACTTTCATGAAGGTACGAATTTTGTACTCATTGCTGTTCCGATGTTCATGTTAATGGGAAATATCGCTAATCATACCGGAATTGCCGCCGGGTTATTCAGAGCAACCGCCAACACGCTGGGCCGGTTCCCCGGTGGGCTCGCAATTGCCTCTGTTTTCGGCTGCGCCGGCTTTGGCGCTATTTCTGGATCAAGTACCGCAACTGTCCTGACGATGGGCCGTATCGTTATGCCGGAACTAAAGCGATATGGCTACGACCAGGAACTGGGAGCTGGCGCATTGTCTGCAGCCGGCACTTTAGGTATTCTCATACCACCGAGCCTCATTCTAATTTTTTACGGCGTTCTAACGGAAAACTCTATTGGCGATCTTTTTATTGCGGGCATCGTCCCCGGTCTGCTGACCGTCGTCCTTTTCAGCGCCCTGATCATTATTATTGCAACACTCAACCCTGAAAAAGCTCCGCCAATTCCAAGGCCCGCCGCAAAGGAAACGGCGCTTTCTCTGATCGAAGCCTTGCCCATCCTTGCCCTCTTCACACTTATTATCGGCGGCATTTATTTGGGTGTCTTCACACCGACGGAAGCCTCCGGTATCGCAGTTGTTGGCGTAATTTTTTATGGTTTGATTTCACGAAAACTGACATGGGGCGCAATGCGGGAGGCGCTAACGGAAACCATCACCACCAGCGCAATGCTGTTCACAATCATCCTGTCCGGTTATATCGTCACCCGATTTATTGCGGTAACCGGCATCACCCAGAATATGATTGATTTTGTTCAGGCCATGAATCTGGGCCCCTATCAATTCATCATTGTCATCACCATACTATATTTGATTTTGGGATGTGCGCTTGACGTTTTCGCTATGTTGATCCTGACAGTGCCCTTTATCTATCCGATCATCCTGCACTATGGAATAGACCCAATATGGTTCGGAATTTATATCGTCGTAATGGCCGAAATCGCTTTAATTACGCCGCCGTTGGGCCTTAATATTTTTGTCATGAACTCCATTGCGCCGGATATTACGCTTATGAGAATTTTCAAGGGAGTTATGCCATTTGTGCTTATCGAGCTGATGGTCGTTGCCTTGCTAACCGCTTTCCCCATAATAGCGCTTTATCTGGTCAAATAAGCAGCATTCATTTGGTATTGACGGAGTTGCTTCGCTGACGCCATCTACAACGTCTGAAGTGGTCCCATAAATTCGGACAGTTTGTTAAGGTGTATCCCAACGGGACGAAGGGATGCAAAAATGACGAAACGACGGAAGTTTTTGGATCAGTTTAAGGCCAAGGTTGCGCTTGAGGCGTTACGTGGAGATCGGACAATTCAAGAAATTGCGGCGAAGCACAGGGTGCATCCAAACCAGGTGAGTATGTGGAAAAAACAGGCTGTGGAAGGATTGTCCGGGGTGTTTTCCAGCGGCGGTAAGGCGGAAGGTCTGTCTG
>TARA_R110002110_G_scaffold51862_2_pt1 | contig 40732 bp, 32 predicted proteins | sample TARA_R110002110 | Tara Oceans TARA_R110002110 (sample SAMEA4397330) | marine metagenome | biome: Polar Biome; feature: [SRF] surface water layer (ENVO:00010504); material: water (ENVO:00002006), including particulate matter (ENVO:01000060) such as... | depth 5 m | reverse complement strand
GCGCATTTTACAAAACGGAACATTGCACATGAGTGAAGAAAAAAAGATTAAAGTTCTAGTGATGGCAGATCACCCGCTAGCCCCTTCTGGGGTGGGTATACAAACAAAATATATTATAGAGACTCTTTTAAAAACGGGTAGGTATAAATTTGTTTGTCTGGGCGCCGCCGTACAGCATGAGAGTTATTCCATACAACAAGTAGAGGGCTATGATGACGATTGGACAATATACCCTGTTGATGGCTATGGCTCACAAGAGATAGTTAGATCTATGATGTGGCAGGAGAAGCCAGACATCATATGGTTTATGACTGATCCTCGATTTTACGGATGGCTATGGGATATGGAAAACGAGATAAGGCCACTTGCCCCCATGGTTTATTATCATGTTTGGGATAATTATCCATATCCTATATTTAATAAGAATTTTTATGATTCAACAGATGTAATTGCTTCTATTTCTAAATTGACTTACGATGTTGTTAATAATGTTGCGCCCGATGTTGAAAATCATTACATTCCACACGCGGTCAATACAGATATTTTTATCCCGTTCGAAAAGGAAACAATAGAGGAACACAAGAAGGAACATTTTCCAGATTTCCCATCAGAAAAATTTATTTTCTTATGGAACAATAGGAATGCTCGCCGCAAGATGAGTGGATCTCTGGTTTTTTGGTTTAGTGAATTTGCTGAAGAAGTCGGTCCGGAGAATGTTTGTCTCATAATGCACACTGACCCCAAAGACCCACATGGTACAGATCTTAGTTATATAATTAAGTCTCTTGACGCCGATGACGGACGAATAATGCTTTCAGTGAACAAAATGCCAATGGAAGGCCTGTCCGTGCTATATAACATGTCAGATTGTGTTATCAACATCTCTGATGCTGAAGGTTTTGGTTTGGCTACTTTAGAATCTCTTTCATGCGGAACACCCGTTATAGTTAGCATGACTGGCGGATTACAGGAGCAGGTAACAGATGGTGAAGAATGGTTTGGTATCGGCATTGAGCCGGCTTCAAAGGCGCTTATTGGTTCCCAAGAAGTTCCATATATTTATGAAGATAGGATCAGCAAAGAAGACTTCAAAGCTGCTCTCCATAAAATGTATAATATGTCTAAAGAAGAAAGAGTAAAAATGGGCCATGACGGCCGCCGACACATAATGAAGAATTATTTGTTCGAGGATTACCAAGAAAAGTGGATTGAATTGATGGACAGCGTATATGAAAGATATGGCTCGTGGGAAAACAAAAAGGGTTATGATGCCTGGAAACTGATGGAGGTAAAATGAAGAAGAAAATTTTAATCAAAGGTCCGATTTTAACATCGTCTGGATATGGAGAACAGGCTCGTTTTGCTTTGAGAGCTTTGCGTAAACATTCAGATAGGTTTGATATATATATTATAACGATACCTTGGGGCCAGACCGGCTGGATTCACGAAGACAATGAGGAGAGGGCTTGGATTGATCAAAGAATAAAGAAAACAATTGAGTATTCTTCCGGCGGCGGAACATTTGACATATCACTTCAAGTCACCATTCCTAATGAATGGGAAAGAATGGCTCCGGTAAATATTGGATATACTGCCGGAATAGAGACTAATAAAGTGGCCCCCATATGGCTGGAAAAGTCCAACATGATGGATCATATAATTGTTGTCTCTGAACATAGTAAAAATGTTTTTGAAGATAGTGCTTATGAAAGATATGCAGAAGGTCAACCTAAAGAGAACGGCCCCGTAGATATTCTTAGGCTAACAACTCCAATAACGGCGGTAAATTATCCAGTTAGGAAATATGATGAGGTTGATTTAGAATTGGATTTAGATTATGATTTTAATTATCTTGCAGTTGCCCAATGGGGCCCAAGAAAAAATATAGAAAATTTAGTAAGATGGTTCGTGGAAGAAAATATCGACGAAAAAGTCGGGCTCGTCGTTAAAACATCAATCAGAAAAAGTAATGTTACAGACAGAAGCTTTATTCTCAAAAATATTGAAAAGCTTCTATCTCAATATGAAGGTAGGAAATGTAAGGTGTATCTGCTGCACGGAGATATTCCTTCTGAAGAAATGAACGCCTTATACAAGCATCCAAAAATTAAGGCCTTTGCGTCTTTGTCTCACGGAGAAGGATTTGGGCTCCCACTATTTGAGGCGGCATATAACGGCATGCCAATTATAGCGCCAGGCTGGAGTGGCCAGTGTGATTTTCTTTATGCGCCACATTTAGGAAAGGGCAAAAACAAAAACAAAAACAAAAAACAGCCATATTTTGCAGAAGTTGAATATGATGTGGGGCCAGTGCAGCCAGAGGCTCACTGGGAGGGCGTAATTCAGTCAGATTCCATGTGGTGTTTCCCGCAGCAAGGATCTTATAAGATGCGACTCCGACAAGTTCGTAAAAATTATAGTAAATGGGAGAAAAAGGCAAAACAACTTCAAGAGTGGATAATTGATAACTTCACGGAAGAGAAATGCTATGAGAAGTTTGCTAATGCTGTATGCGCAGAGGAACAGTTTAATGTCGAAAGTTGGCTCGATAACTTGGGAATTGAGGAAAATGAGTGAAGTTTGTTTTTATAGCTGATTTTTTTCTGGACCAAATCGTTGGCGGAGGAGAAATAAATAACGACGAATTAATTTCCATTCTAAGAGGTCAGGGACACGAAGTGATAACGATCAACAGTAATTTTGTTGATTCGTCCTATGTTGACGGTCATTCGGATTATAACTTTATTGTTGCTAATTTCATTGGCCTATCGGAAGCTTCAAAAGAGAAGCTACAAGAAAACAATTATGTTATATATGAACATGATCACAAGTATCTTTTGTCCAGAAACCCAGCAGTGTATACGGATTTCAAAGCCCCAAAAAAAGATATAATTAATTTTGAATTTTATAGAAAAGCCAAAGTTGTTTTCTGCCAATCAAACTTTCATAAGGGTATTGTAGAGAAGAACTTAGGAATAAATAATATAATAAATTTAGCCGGCAATTTGTGGCCACTGAAGAGCTTGGATTTAATGAAAGAGATCTCTGAAAAAGAAAAGAGAAAGAAGTGTTCGGTAATGGATTCAAATATTCCTCACAAAAATACATTCGATGCTGCCAGACTTTGCAAGGTAAAAAATTGGGACTATGATTTGATATCAGATAATGATTATTATATGTTCTTGCGTAAATTGGGCGCAAATGAAAAGTTTATATTTTTACCTAAAACTCCTGAAACCCTCTCAAGGGTGGTTGTAGAGGCCCGCATGATGGGTATGACTACCATAACAAATCAACTAATTGGCGCCACGAAAGAGCCTTGGTTTGGGTCAAAAGGAAAAGAATTGATTGAGATTATTAGAGAAAAGAGGATTAAGATACCAGAACAAGTTGTGTCGGCCTTCGAATGAAGATAATAATTGTTGCTCCGAAATCAATATCAAGTAATCCTTTTAGGTATGATTACGCATTTTGGAATTTTTATTTTCCAATGCTGTCTTTGGGCCATGATGTTAGGTTCTTTGACACCTCTCGGCTGGGAGACGATGAGCTACAAAAAGAGATTGAATCTTTTAAGCCAGATCTTCTTTTTTGTATTATGACTGGCGATGCATCTTATTGCCCCCGCGAACCATGGCAAACGATAGCCAGCGAAACGCAGAAGGCGCGCCTAAAAACATTTAATTGGTTTTGTGATGATACCTGGCGTTTTGATAGTTTTTCGAAAAAAGTGTGCAATAATTTCCATATTTGCTCAACACCAGAAAAGAAATTTGTTGAAGAATATAAAAAATTACAATATGATAATATAATTTATGCAACTTGGCATGCCAATTCAGATTTTTATTCGAATTTGTACACAAAGAGGGATAATCTGATCTCATTTGTAGGCGCCCCTAGGGGAGATAGGGGGGCATTCTTAAGGGCCTTAGAAGAAGGCGGAATAAGCGTCGCACACCCAATGAACGCTTCTTTTGAGGATTTGATATTTGCATATTCAAACTCTAAGATGGGAATTAATTTTAGTAAAAATTCTAATAACAACAAGACACAAATGAAGGCTAGGATGTTCGAAATACCGGCAGCAGGCTCACTACTTGTAACAGAATATCACGAAAATCTAAGCGAATGCTATGAGATTGACAAGGAGATTGTTACATTTGGAAACTCTGTCGAAATGATAGAAAAAATAAATTTTCTTTCAAAAAATCCTAAAATTGTCGACAACATAAGAAACAGAGGCCATAAAAGGTTCTTGAAAGAGCATGACTCTAAAGTTCGCCTTAATATGGTCTTAAATAGGATTAAAGAATTATGAAGATGTATATAGAAAAACATGCAGCACATGCTGGAAAGTGGATATATGAAGGCTACAAAAGTGCTTGGGAGAATATTGGATATGATTGTGAATTTATAAATGTTAAGAACTTTGAACCGAAAGAAGAAGAGTATGATATCATGACGCTCGACGGAGCTATCGACCATAACAATCTAAAAATACTTGAGCATGCCAGAAGGGCTTATTTATATGTTCAGCCAACCACATTTCCAGAGCCGTGGGGCAGCCATCCGAATTTCGTATCTCTATGTCCTCCGGAAATAATTCAACCTATAAACGATATGGAAAATGTTTATAAATGGTCTTTTGCAAAGATAACTGATTATCACAACAAATGGAATCATGTTAACTCAATCCCGCTGGCTTTTGATTCAAATGCATACAAGGCCGTAGAAGATAAAAAATTTCAATTTGATGTTTGCTATGTTGGCGGATGGGCTAATAACGGATTTGACGAAAAGAGAAAAATTATGATTGAATATTTTAAAGAATTCAAGGATTCTGGATTGAAGTGCGGGTTCTTTATTAATAAAGGCCTCACTCACGAACAGGAAAATAAAGTACTTTATAATAGTAAAGTTTCTATAAATATTCACGACGCCTATCAAAGAAAGTTGGGCCTAGATACGAACGAGAGGACTTTCAAGTCTCTTGGTTTGACCGGTATTTTGGTTAGCGATGATGTTTCTCATATAAAAGAGATATTACCAGAAGTCTTAATATCTGAGAACCCGAAACATATGAAGGAAATGGTCCTGAATATTCTCGATCAAGATATGGAAGAAACTAGGGAAAGGAATAGAGAGCACATTTTATCGAACCATACATATGTCTCGCGAGCTAAACAGATGGAAGGACTATGAAACCAAAAGTTAGCATCATAATACCATGCTATAATGCAGAAAAATGGATTGATCAGAGTTTGCGCAGCGCGCTTGGCCAGACCTATGAAGATGTTGAAGTTATCTTTGTTGATAACGAGAGCACTGATAAGAGTGTAGAAATTGCTAACTCAGTCAAAGAAGACCACCCAGAGCTTATTATTGATTCCGCGCCCAATATATACCCAAATTGCTGGGACGAAGGAAAAGAGAAAGGATTTTCGTTGTCGACTGGAAAATATGCTATCATCATGGGCGCTGATGATTTTTTAGATTTTGGCTTCATTAAAAATTGCATGAAATATATTCTTGCTGCACCATCTAAGATAAAGGCCTTTCAGAGTCACATGCATGGAGTCCTTAATGATACTGGAAATATAGTTAGGGTATCTAAACATTCTTATAAGAGCTTGGGCGAGTTTAAAGAGATGTGCTTAGAGATGTGCCCAGTCAATACTCCAACGGTAATTTATAATATGGAATTGTATAGAGATGGGCTTCTTAGGGCCCAACCAGAAAAGTTTGGTGGCGCCGCCGATTATGAACTATATTGTAGTATGGCCAATAATGGAATAATGATTTACCCTGCACCCACTTGGCTTGGGTACTATTATCGATGGCATCCAGACCAAGCAACTTGGAAAGTTCATGAAGAAGAAAAGAATTACGACACCATGATTCAGAGTTATTGGGGAGAAAAGTGGAAGACTTGAATATAAAAAGAAGAGTTCTTGATATTGCTTATAAAAATCGTCTTTCTCACTTGGGGAGTTATTTCTCCAGTTTAGACATAGTAGATGAAATATACTCTAAAATGGATCTTGATAAAGATATCTTTATTCTTTCTTGCGGACACACGGCGTTATCTTTATATGTTGTTTTAGAAAAATATTATGGCATTAATGCAGATGAGCTTTTTCTTAAGCACGGTGGCCACCCACATAGAGATGAAGAAAACAAGATTTTTTGTTCTACTGGCAGCCTAGGTATGGGAATAACGGTGGCCACTGGCCGAGCACTCGCAGATCCTGAAAAAATGGTATATTGCCTGATCAGCGATGGAGAGTGCGCAGAGGGATCGATATGGGAATCTCTTAGATTTATACATACGCATAAAATTAATAATATTAAAATTTATGTCAATGTCAATGGCTATGCGGCCTATGAAGAGTTAGAGACTGATTATTTAGTTAAAAGATTAAAGGCTTTCTTGCCAGACATTAATATTGCTTACACGAAAGTTGAACATTTTCCATTTTTACACGGCCTCAATGCGCACTATCATATAATGAAAGAAGAAGACTATAAGATGGGATTGGATATTTTGGAGGCTCTAAATGAGAAAATGCTATAGCAACATGTTGCTGGAAGAGATGCATAAGAATGAGAACATTTTTCTTCTCACTGGAGATCTTGGCTATGGACTATGGGACGAGATAAGAGATACATTTCCATATAGATTTCATAATGTTGGTTCGGCCGAGCAGCTAATGATTGGCATGGCATCCGGATTGGCAATGGAAGGAAAGATCCCTATTGTTTATTCAATCACGCCTTTTTTACTATATAGGCCATTTGAGTTTATTAGAAATTATTTGGACCATGAAAATATTCCGGTCAAACTTGTTGGAGGAGGTCGCAACCAAGATTATGGTTATTTAGGTTTTTCTCACTGGGCCGAAGACGACAAAAAAATTATGTCATGCTTTGAAAATATAAAACAGCACCACCCAGATACTCAAGAAGATTTAGAAAATTTGTTTCATCACTTTATTAACGATCCTTCTCCGCAATACCTCAACCTTAAGAGGAAGTTTTGAATATATTAATCACCGGAGCAAATGGTTTCCTAGGAAAACATCTGGTTGAATATTATAAAAATAGTGATCATCACATAATGGCGTGCGGCAGGGCAGAACTAGATGTAACGAGCAGGAGATCTGTGCAAGAATACTTTCATGAAAACAAGGTAGATATTGTTTTGCATACCGCCGTCAAAGGTGGCACAAGGGGCAAAAAAGATACTTATGAAGATCTTATTATGAATCTACAGATGTTTCGGAACCTGAAAGAACAATCTGATAAATTTATGACCATGGTGAGCTTCGGATCCGGAGCAGAATTTGATCGAAGGAAACCGATAATAAAAGCAAGAGAAGAAGATGTTTTCATATCACAGCCAGAAGATTATTATGGCATGTCCAAGAATATTATAGCCAGAGAAATAGTTCAGTTTGATGACAACATTATAAATTTGCGGCTATTCGGGTGCTTCGGAGTGCATGAAAAGGACACCAGAATGATTAAGGGCAACATTTTAAAGTCCAGGAATACTGGAAAAATAGTTATCCACCAGAATAAAATGATGGATTTTTTTTATGTGGATGATCTTTGTCGGGTCATAGACAACATTATTGAGCACCCAAGCGCTTTTGAATATAGAGATCTAAACATGTGTTATCAAAATAAAAAAAGCTTGGTAGATATAGCAGAAATTATTGCTAATAACTTGCAAGAAAACAATATTCGTGTTATATTAGAAGAAGAAGAAATGAGTTTATCTTATACTGGACACCACTCTCGACTAAAAAGAGTCGGGATCCAATTTGATGGCTTAAAAAAAGGAATAAAAGAGGTTTGTGAAGAATTATGTCAAATCAAATAGATAAAGCCCATACATATTTGCTATCGTATCCCCGCAGCGCCAGCCATTGGTTTCGATATTGTTTTAAGAATATCACAGGAAGAGATATATATTTGGGATGGAGGTATCCCATTGGAAGGGTTACGGATCGAGATCCGGAATCAGAAAAACAGCGCTGGATGGATACATACCCTGTCGAAGACTTGGATCAGTTTATGGAAAGCGAATATACATTCCGTGGATTTCGCTTAATGACGGGCGAAGAAGGATTAGTGTCTCAGCAGTTTGCCGGCTTATCAAACTCAGGCCACCTCCCACACAACGAATTTATCAAAAATGTTGATGCTTGTGGTTGGCCGGATAAATATCTAATTTTGCCCGCATCTAATGTGGTTATCGAGCTTGATCGTTCTTTGATAGACAAGGTTTCTTCAGGCATTTTCTATAATGTAAAAAATTATGTTCCAAAATATTTTAGCATGAATAACATTATCGCCACCTCAGACGGCACAGTTTGGATGACCGAACACTGGCACCCTGAATACGGCAATTCTGCCAAACTCCCCCCTCTTTCAAACTATCATGATCCTGATTTGCTTCTCGACTACGGCCAGCCCACGCCCCGGTTTAAAAAAACAAATAGAGTGCCAGAACATGTTGACATGTCAGATGTGAAATTACTTTGTATAGTAAGAAACCACAAGGAAGCTGTTCTTAGTCAACTCAAACGCATGCCTGCGACACTTTCGAACATTAAAGTTAGAATAGAAGTAAAAAAATTCATGAAGGTATTGGATACATACGATAAGTTTCCTTACGAAAAGAAAATGATCTATTATGAAGACTTGATGACAGATCCTCACGAGACATTAAATGAGAATATAATTAATTTCTCCGGAGAAGGACTTGGGTTTTCGAAAGAAGCTATGATTGAGAAATTAAAAATGTTTTTAGAGACACAAACCTACTCTCTACACCAACAGGATTCAATTCGGAATTACAGAGCCGGTGCATCCGGTACCGTGGCTCTTAGTGGTGGAAAATTTAATCACCACCGGTCAACTGCTTCCGCCGAAGTCTTAAAGGCAATTGATGATTGCGTTGACGAAAAATATGAAGATCTTAAAGAAAAGTATTTACAAAGATATCAGGGGATATAAAACTATGTCAGATAAATTAGCAGAGATTCTTGAACTTGTTGAGCAATATGTCCAAGAGAAAAAAGAAGCCGAATCATGGAAGCCGGGAGAAGATTGGGTAAAATATTCAGGGCCCTACTTCGATGACGAAGAATATAAAAGTGCCATAGAGAGCCTTCTTAGCGGATGGCTAATATTTGGAAAGAACTCTAGAAAATTTGAAATAGAATTTCCTAAACATCTTGGTCAAACATACGGCACCCTGACAAACTCAGGGAGTTCTGCAAACCTTCTGATGGTTTCAGTGTTGTCTTCCCAAAACAAGCTACCCGAGAAATATCGACTAAAGAAGGGCGACAAGATTATTACGCCTGTTGTGTGTTTTCCCACGACCATTAATCCGATAATTCAGAACGGATTTGTCCCAGTGTTTGTTGATGTTGAGTTGCCAAGTGTAAATTTAGATTTGGACGAGGTTGAGAGAGTCTTGGAGGCAGACACCGAAAGGGAAATTAAAGCAATCATGTTCGCTCATGTTTTGGGGAATCCACCAGACATGGATCGTCTTATGGCCTTAATCGAGAAATATGATCTAATTTTTCTTGAAGATGCATGCGATGCTCTTGGCTCCTATTATGACGGAAAGAAGCTTGGGTCATATGGTCACATGTCGACTTGTTCTTTCTTTCCTGCGCACCATATGACGATTGGCGAGGGCGGTTTTGTGGCGACTAACAAATATGTTTTCCAAAAGGCTCTGAATAGTTTTAGAGATTGGGGCAGAGCATGTTATTGTAATGAAAAGAAGCCAGGTGATGTCACATCTGGCACCGCATGCGGCGACCGATTCAAACGCTGGCTTCCCGGCAGCCCAGAGACAGTATATGACCATCGTTATGTGTTTGACGAGATTGGATACAACCTGAAGCCCCTAGACCTTCAAGCGGCCATGGGATTAAAACAGATTGATAAACTAGTTATGCTGGACGCCGCCCGCCGCAAAAATTTTGATAAACTATATGACATCTTTGCTCCTTATGAAAAATATTTTCATTTACCAAAAGCAACTGAAAAATCAGATCCATGTTGGTTTGGGTTTCTCTTAACGATACGACCGGACGCGCCATTTGAAAAGCACCAATTTGTCAATCATATGGAAAATAACAAGATTCAAACACGCTCTTATTTTACTGGAAATGCCCTTTATCACCCTGCTTATGCGGCCTTGGCCAAAGAGTATGGAGACTTGAAGAAGAATTTTCCTAACGCAGATGTTGTCACAACATCATCTCTTTTTCTTGGTACTTTCATTGGAATAACAGAAGAGAAATTAGACTATATTAAGAAAGTGGTTGATGAGTTTTTTGAAAGAATTAATTGAAGGAGATAATTAAATGAAGATACTTTTAGCATGCACTTCTATTCAAGACGGCCACCGCGTAGAAGACGCGCACGATAGTCATTATCCGCTAGGTCTTGCATATTTACAATCATACTTGGAAATGCATAGGCCAGACCAGGATGAGTTTGTGAATTTATATTTAAACAATGTTAATTATCAGGATTGTTATCGTACCATAAAAGACAATCTCAAAAAATTCAAGCCAGATGTGTTTGGCGTCTCTCTTATGACTCACAGCCGAGTTAGCGCCTATAAAATGATAGAGTATGTACACGAGCACTACCCTGATATCAAAATTGTTGTTGGGGGCATGCATGTTACTGTCATGTGGCACCAGCTTATTGAAAAATATCCTTATATAACGGCCGTCCGCGGAGAAGGGGAAATAACTTTCCATAAGTTGATTGATGCATATGAAAGTGGCGGTATTATTTCAGACATACCTGGTCTTGCATACCACGACGGAGAGGAGGTTTTTACTACCGGAAACGCATCATTAATTGATGATCTTGATGATTTGCCGTTTCCAAAGCACTCTCTTTTCGTAAATGAAGGGAAAACGATGGCCAACTTGCTAACAAGCCGCGGCTGCCCTTATAAGTGTAATTTTTGTGTATTAGATTGGATGTCCAGAAGAAAAGTTAGATTTAGAAGCGGAGACAATATTGCTGATGAGGTAGAAATGATATTGAAAAAATGGCCTTCTATCACCACAATATGGATTCACGATGACGCCTTTATGATTAATAGAGATCGAACAATTGAATTTTGTGATGCTATCATCAGAAGGGGAATAAAAACACAATTTGTTGCCAGCGCTCGCTTCCGTCCAATATCGGATGAGGTCGTGAGCAAAATGGAGCAAGCCGGCTTTGCGCATGTCTTATTCGGTCTCGAGAGCGGCGCCGATGAAGTTATTAAGGGAATGCAGAAAGGCATAACCAAAGACCATGTACGATATGGACTGGAATTGTTTGGCCGAACAAGAATGAAGGCAACCGCTTTCCTTATCGCCGGACTACCGGGAGAAACAGATGAGACTATTGATGAAACTATAAATTTTGTACAAGAATTGCAGAATATTAATTATCTATTCTATGATGATATTGGAGTTGCAATGATGTATCCAGGTACTGAGATGTATGGCGATGCCCGAACCGCCGGCAAGATCAGCGATGATTATTGGCTGACTGATAATGATGTCCCATATTATACTATAGAGAATGGTGGCGTCCATACATACGAAAAACTATTGCAAATGAAAGATAAAATAAGGATCGGAGTTTCTTTGCAAAATATCTTTACTCCTCATGGATTTCTATTGCAGAGAAAGCTTATTCCTAAGATCTTAGAATATGCTCAACAATACGGAATGTCTGCAATGAACAACATGCTCGGTCAAGTGTTGTTCGATACTGGCTTGATTCATGGAGTTATACATGCTTTTTTCTTAGGAAAGTCAGAATCTCTATCTAAGAAGATACATCTTGCAGTTGAAAAATCTATAATTACAAATGTTCTTGAAAGGATCCAATCAGGACAACACAAGGCGGAGTTTGCAAAAGACTACGAGTTACAGCTTGCTTCCGACAAAGAGACTATGAAGTTATATGAAGAAAGGAGAAAGAAGGTTTTGGAGGAACTTTCGTCTCAAGATGATTTGGGAGACATCAAATATACTAAAAAGGCTGTGAAAGAAAATGCACCAAAGAAATTAGACTTTGATGTTTCTACGGCTGGCGGAGTATAATGCCAAGTAAAAAGCCACAGATGATGATGTCCAAGGATGATTATGGGCATGCAAATTCTAATGATAAAATAGAAAAATATCTTTCAGAAGCGGAAAAAGGTTTGAAAATTGTTTATATAACAGGGTGTTTGGGGTTTATAGGCTCATATGTTACCAGAAAATGCTTAAAACGAGGGTGGATGGTTCGTGGGATTGATAAATGTACTTATGCGTCAAACCCTTCTCGACTAGAAGAGTTCAATAGTTACGATAATTTCTACTTTGAGAAGAAAGATATCAAAGATCTCAAGCACTTATATGATTGTGATTATGTAATAAATATAGCAGCCGAATCTCATGTTGGAAATAGCATTATTCAAAGTGATGATTTCATGGATAGCAATATTTCCGGTGTTAAAAATCTATTAGATTTGATCCGACATAAGCCAACTAATGTATCTAAACGACCAATTTTCCTACACTTCAGCACAGATGAAGTATATGGTGATATTAATACCGGCGCGCATACAGAAAATGATTTACTTAAGCCAAGCAATCCATATTCTGCCGCAAAGGCTTCTGCTGATATGCTAGTATTGGCTTGGTCAAGAACTTATGGCCTACAATATAACATATTGCGCCCAACAAATAACTATGGAATAGGACAATATCCAGAAAAACTAATTCCTCTCACAATCAAGAACTTGAATAGGGGCTTAAAAATAAGGCTACATAACAATGGAACTCCTGTTCGTAATTGGCTACACGCGGATGATACTGCTGAGGCGGTAATGCGTATAATTGATTCGGGAGTGACGAATGAGATTTATAATATCGCCGGCGCTTTTGAGCAGACAAATATAGAAACTGCAAAGAAAATTTTAAAATGCTACTTCGAAAATCCCATGATATCTAACGATATAGAAAGATTTATTGATTTTTCATATTCACGAGAAGGCCAGGATGTAAGATACGCACTGGACGATAAAAAATTGAGAGATTTAGGATGGAGCCCAAAAAGAAATTTTGATGAAGAAATTTTAGAGATCGTGAAACATTACAAGAATAATTTTATATGGTAGGGGAATAGTGTGCAAATAAAAATGGGTGATATAATTGGAAATCACGCTGGTAAACCTGCTGTTGTTACATTGCATGGCCCGAGTTTGAATAGCCATGTAGAAAAAATTGAGCAATTGCAAAGAAATGACAAAATAATAAGATTTTCTGTCAATAATTGGTATGATAGTTTTAGCGAGAATCCTGATTATTGGATATTGGCTAGCTCCCATCCAAATGATATAATCAGCGAAACACACGATAAAAAAAACAAATTCAATGTCCCGGTTTTTATTGCAGACACGGTTGACCCCACAGATTCTAAATTCATAGAGGAGACATTGCGGTGTGATTATCTTTTATACGATCAGAAACATTTTAAAGGACACACTTGCATGCAGATACTAAATAATTTTATGAAATTCTGCAACGATAAAGCAACTATCAACACGGACCCGGCCACCGCCTTTTCTTATTATGGAAATAATTCCACGATGTTCGAGCCTCCTCGTTGTTACGACAATGCTGGCTTTTCGAGTCCTAAAATTGCTGAAATTGGATATACTAAAGCCGACGACGGTGGTCCCGACAAGAAAGTCGTTGAGATTCAAATTGGCTTCTGTTGCAGTAGGGTTCAAGACGAATCAACTCTACAAAAAGATTTTTTGCAAGCAATGCATGGCCGCTCGGAAGATGTAGAGTGGAGTCCTCCAAAAACAGATCGCCTTACCATACAGGAGACATTGCAACAACTATCCGGACACGATAGTCATTATAGCACGGGAGATACCGTTGCGGTACATGCAATTGCTTTTGCGATTATAATGAAATGCAATCCGATTTATATCTCTGGATTAGATTTGGACTACTCTCTGGGCTACTCTGATGGATCGCCTGCGCCTTTCTCCGCGCCCGGTAAAATTAATGATGATTGGGAGAGGTTAGATAAAAATATGATTAATGACTTGCAGATCCTTGTTGATAGTGCCAAAAAGATGGGCATTGAGGTTATTAATTTGAATCCTGAAGCATGGTATAACAAGCGTGTGTCAATAAATGTTTCGAATAATTTAGATATTTCCTTGACTTAAACACCATGGTGTGTTATATTATTGTTATTGATTGGGGTTATAAGTGAATAATTCAATTTTTATAACTGTGAGAACTGGCTCAACTCGCCTGCCATCCAAGGCCTTGCTACAGGTTGGCAACAAAAGCACCATTGAGTGTCTAATTGATAGAGTAAAGAAATCGACCCATAAAGACAATATTGTGCTTTGTACAACAGAGTTACCAGAAGATGATATTCTTTGTGAATTGGCAAAAAAGAATGAAATATTATTTTGTCGAGGAAGTACGGAAGATAAGCTGGAAAGGTGGCTTAAGGCATGCAACGAGTATAGTGTTGACTTTTTTGTGACTGCTGACGGAGATGATTTATTTTGCGATCCAGAGTTGATTGATAAAGCTTTCGAACAATACAAAAATACCGGAGCCGATTTTATACAGGCAACAGGTATTGTTTGCGGCGCCTTTACTTATGGAATAAAAGCAGAAGCCCTCAGAAAGGTGTGCGAGATAAAAGACACAACAGACACAGAGATGATGTGGGTATATTTTACCGACACTGGTATTTTTAATGTAGAAGAGTTGAGAAATGTTGATCCGATTTATTATCGCGATGATATTCGAATGACATTGGACTACGATGATGATCTTGAATTTTTTAAAACAATAATTGATAATTTTAGTGATAAAGAGTTTTCATTAAATGATATCATTCAATATTTGGATGACAATCCTCAGATCAAGGATATTAACTTCCACCTTCAGGAAAAATGGTCTCAAAACCAGAAAGACAAAACAAGGCTGGCAATTAGATGAAAAATCCTCCCAAATACTTTGGAAACGAGCTTGAATATTTAAAGAAAGTACTCGAGTCTGAGAACTGGTCTTCTACTTCTGGCACCTGGAATCAGCTTCTCGAGGAATCGATTTGCAAAAAATTTAGATCAGAATATGCAGTCACTATGAATTCCGGAACATCAACTTTGCATGCAGCACTGGTCGCCGTCGGAGTGAGGCCAGGAGATGAGGTTATATCACCAGCACTCACTGTAATAATGGATACGAGTGCTACGATACATGCCGGCGCTATACCTGTATATGCCGACATAGATCCAGAGACATTTAATGTTGATCCGGCAGATTTGAAAAGAAAAATAACTTCCAAGACAAAGGCAATCATAGTGGTACCATTATATGGTTTGCCGTGTGATATGGACGAAATTATGGAAATAGCAAATGAGCATAATATTCCTGTAATCGAAGATAACGCCGAATGCTTCATGAGCGAATATAAAGGAAGAATGGTTGGTACATTTGGTGCCATGGCAAGCTATAGTTTTGAAAATTCTAAGCACATGTCCTGTGGCGAAGGTGGCGCCATTACCACTAACAACGAGCACTATGCGACTATGGCAAGAAAGATGAGTAATCATGGATTTAAAAATTCAACCGCTCGCACAGGAAGAACAAAACTTAATCTTGATGACTTTCAGAATCCTGAATATAAAAGACATGACGAAATTGGATGGAACTATAGGATGTCAGAGTTCAGCGCGGCAATTGCAACCGCTCAACTTGAAAATCTTGAAAACCTGATACAACTTAGAGTTGAAGCCTCAAAGTTGTTCTTGGGCGTTATAGCAGAAACAGGATGTGATTATTTGATACCTCAGAAAACCGGCGCCGATAGGACTAATTCTTGTTGGACTTTCGCCGTAAAGTACGAAGGAGAAAAATCAATAGGAGTTAGTTGGCAAGATTTTCGAAAAGAATATATAAAAAATGGTGGGGATGGAATTTATGCTGCATGGAGCGTTCCGTATCTTGAGCCCGTTATGTCAGAAAGAAGCTTTGTGAAGGTTAATCCGAGCATCTATGAGAAGATCAAATATGAGAAGGGCATATGCCCAATAGCCGAAGAAGTTCAATCAAAAATAATGCAGTTTAAAAATAACTATCGAGATTTGGAACTGGCAAACTCTAAAGCAGAGTCACTGCGCCGGACAATATTAAATTTCAAAAATAAGGCACCATAATGAAAAAGATAATTATTACAGGATCAGAGGGCTTAATAGGTACAGAAGTTGCAAGATATCTGGAGTCGACTGGAAATGAAATTATTCGCTGTGATTTACAGTTGGGGCACGATTTGACAAATGAGGAATTTGTTGTGGAATTTTTTAGGGATAATCCCGCGGATGCACTGATTAACTTATTTGCCCTAAATCATCACATAGAAGGTGGAGATTCTGGAGCAACGCTAATGGATATAAGTCTAGAATCTTTTGAATTATATATGAAAGTTAATTTAGTTTCTCTCTTTTCTGTTTGTAGAGAATTTGTGAGATATAATACGAAAGGTGGTAGTATAATTAATTTCTCCTCTATATATGGAGTTGTGTCACCTAACCGGAATATTTATAATGGCGAGAAACATATAGGATATAGCGTATCAAAATCTGGCGTATTGATGCTTTCAAGACATTTGGCAACCCATCTGGCACCAAATATTAGAGTAAATACTATAGTGCCAGGCGGGGTAGAGCACAATCAAACATCAGAATTTAAAGATAAATATTCCTTTTATACCCCCATTGGAAGAATGATGAAAGTAAAAGAAATAAATGGAATAGTTGAATATCTTATATCAGATAAGTCTTCATATACTACCGGCGCCGAATTTAAGATAGATGGAGGATGGACCTCATGGTAGATTTTGAGAACTTAAAAGTCCCATATTTTATAGGAGAAATTGGGATCAATCATAACGGAGATTTGCAGGTGGCCAAGAAGCTGATGGATGCCGTTCACGCGTGTGGCTGGGACTGCGCCAAGTTTCAAAAAAGAAATCCGGATGTCTGTGTACCAGAGCACCAGAAAGGGATCATGAGAAAGACTCCATGGGGTGAAATGACGTACATAGAGTATAAACACAGGATAGAACTCTCCGGCGCCGATTATAAATATATTTCTGAATATGCATCAGAGAAGCCTATTGATTGGTCTGCGTCTGCGTGGGATATCGATAGCCTAAATTTCCTATTGGAAAGAGGGTCTCCGTTTATAAAGATTCCTTCAGCTATGCTAACGGACGATGAGTTGTTGAAAGAGGTAGTTCAATCTGGGGTTCCGATCATCGCTTCGACTGGAATGTCAACTCTAGAAGAGGTAGATCATGCCGTAGACCTATTGTTGCGAGGACGTCACAAGCCTGTATTAATGCATACAAACTCAAGCTACCCCACTCCGGTTGAGGAGTTAAATCTAAATTTAATCCCGATGATTAAAGAGAGATATGGGTGCGTAGTAGGCTACTCAGGTCATGAAAGTGATTTGCAGCCAACAGTGATTGCTGTAGCTCTGGGCGCCCAAGTTATAGAAAGACACATAACGCTGTCTCATGATATGTGGGGAACAGATCAGTCTGCTAGTTTAGAGGTTCACGCCATGCACATGTTGAGAAAGAGATGTGATAGAATTAATGTAATGATGGGTGACCCAAACAAGGTTGTTACCCAATCAGAAGCACCAATAAGAAAGAAACTTAGGAGGAAAGTTTAAAATGAAAGTTTTTGTTATATATCCAAATATAGAGGGCTATGGTAGAATACCTACTGGTCTGGCCATTATTTCCACCATCCTGATGGATGAAGGACACGACATGGAGTTGTTTGATACAACATTTATGTCAACAGGAAATAAAGATAATGATGTTCGAAACAAGGCCGGCCTCTGCGCGCCAACCGACTTGTCTCACTTGTACACTGATGGGTTCGGAACAGAAGAGATCAGAGAACTCTTAAAAGAAAGAATAATGAGATTCCGACCAGATCTGATTTGCCTAAGTATTGTTGAAGACAACTATGAATTTGCAGACGAGTTGATGAGCTTTATAAAAACATTTTATACATCTGCTCCTATTCTTTGCGGGGGAACAACGCCCACTGTGGCGCCACATATTCTTATGGCAAACCCGAATATAGATTATATAATTCAAGGAGAGGGCGAAGGCGCAATAAAGGATTTCTGTGAAGCATACGGCAAGGGAGATCCAGTAGATAATATTCCTAACTTATGGTATACAAAGGGCGGTCAAATAAAATCAAATGCGATTCGACCTCTCCTTGACATGAATACTCTCCCTATACAAAATTTTGATATCTGGGATGAAAAACATTATGTAAAGCCCTATGATGGCGTCAACAGACGCGCAGGACCTTTTGAGACATCTAGAGGCTGCATGCTTCGATGCTCTTATTGTGTGAATGTTGTATATCAAGATATTTTTAAAGATGCAGGAAAATACAAGAGATTTAAAACGATTGATAGCACCATCGCCGAGATAAAGGCCCTAAATGATAAACACAATTTTGACCTCATCTTCTTTGCTGATGATAATTTTCTTGCAATGCCAAGAGAAAGGCTAGAAGAATTTGCAGATCGCTGGACTAGCGAGGTGAATCTACCATATTGGATTAACTCAACAATTTCAAGCGTTAATGAGGAAAGAATAAAAGTAATGAAAGAGACGAAGTGCGCCGGCATCGGACTGGGCATCGAGACTGGTAGTGAAAATCTTAGAAAGAACATATTAAAAAAGAATACGAGAAATGTTGATATCCTCGAAAGGGTTAATTTAATACATGACTACGGAATCCGGACAACAGCTAATGTAATGATAGGGTTTCCGGGCGAGACTGTGGAGGACATATTTGAAAGCATTGAGTTTATGAAAGAGCTAGGTCCCGATAGCTTTGATCTCAATTTTGTCGCACCATATATTGGCACCCCCGTACATCAAGTTGCAAAAGATATGGGATGGATTGATACCTGGGACAAGCCAGGATTTAAAGGAATGGCCAAGAATATAACAATGAGACAAAATTCAGTCATTAATCTTCCGACAATTGACAATCAGGAGTTGGTTGACATATTTTATAAGTTTACCGATCTTGTTGATGAAAAATCCGACATGAAAATCGAGGATTTTACGGCTAGCAGAATAGATGAAGTTAAAGAGACAAAAAGGGATGGCGTTATCAGTAGCCTGTCCAATATATACGACGGCTACAAAGAATCCAAGCGAGAAGCGTCAAAAAAGAGAAGACTAGCAAAGAAAAATGCCGATACATTGTCACCCAAGGCGGGCCCTTGAAAACAGTACTGGTAACGGGCGGCTCAGGATTTATAGGAAAAAGGTTAAAAAAATATAGGCCGAACTGGGTATATGTTTCTTCTAAGGATTATGATTTATCAAATTCCGAAGAATGTAAAAAAATGTATGCACACTATAACCCCGATGCTGTTGTGCATCTAGCCGGCTGCGTTGGGGGAATAAAAGACAACACAGATAGACAAGCAGAGTTTTATTATAATAATGTAATGATAAATACAAATGTTGTACACCAAGCACATGCTGCCGGAGTGAAAAGAGTTTTGTCCTCTTTAAGTACATGCTGTTTTCCAGATAAAGTTGATAAATATCCATTTTCCGAAAAAGATTTATTCTCCGGCGCGCCAGCAATATCTAATTTGTCATATGGTTTTGCAAAAAGAGGGCTGTATGTGCAGAGCAAATCATATAGGGAACAATATGGGGTGAACTATTCTTGCTTTTGCCCATCAAATGTGTATGGCCCTTATGACAATTTCAGCGATGATTCATCACATTTTGTACCGGCCTTGATTAAAAAAGTTTCGAATGTCAAATCAGGATCCTTCGTCGAGTTGTGGGGAGATGGCACCGCGATGAGGCAGCAGCTATATGTTGATGACTTAGTTCAGATCATACCAATTTTATTAGAAAATCATAATACTGATGAGCCTCTTATTGTTTCCCCGAACGAAAATCTTACAATTGATGAGATGGCAAAATGTTTGATTAATCAAGTAGATAAAAATATAAAAATTGTTTATAATAATTTTCTATCAGGTCAACACAGAAAGGATGGAAGCAACAAGGCGCTTTTGAAAAAAATAGATGATTTCAAATTTATGCCATTTAAGGAAGGGGTCAAAAAAACATATGAGTGGTACAATGAAAAATAATAAAACAGCATTAGTAACGGGTATTACAGGACAAGATGGCTCCTATCTGGTTGAGTTTTTGTTAAAAAAGGGCTACAAGGTTGTCGGTTTGAAAAGACGAACATCATTGATTTGTACAGACCGGATCGACCACATTTTTGGCCATCCAAATTTTAAAATAGAATATTCCAACATGCACGATGTTGGCTCTATGTGGTCATTATTATATAAATATAGGCCCGATGAAGTATACAATCTGGCAGCACAGTCGCATGTCCGCGTATCCTTCGATGTCCCAGAGGAAACTGTGGCAACTATAGTTATGGGCACAACTGCTCTGCTCGAGGCCTGTAGGCATATCGTGCCCAGTTGTAAGTTTTATCAAGCTTCTTCGTCAGAGATGTTCGGAGACAACCCAGAATACCCACAGGACGAGAATACAGCACTAATGCCGGCATCTCCCTACGCTTGCGCAAAAGTATTTTCACACCACCTCGTTCGCAACTATCGCGAGAGTTACGGAATGCATGCATCCTCCGGCATCCTATTCAATCACGAATCTCCCCGAAGAGGCGAGACTTTCGTTACAAGAAAAATTACACTAGCCGCGGCAAGAATTAAGCTTGGGCTGCAAGACAAACTTTACCTTGGCAACCTTGACTCAAAGCGAGACTGGGGCTTTGCCGGTGACTATGTTGAGATGATGTGGCTAATGCTCCAGCAAGACGAGCCAGATGACTATGTTGTTGCAACGGGCAGAACGCACACTGTAAGGGCCTTTTTAGAGGCTGTTTTCGGTCATGCGGGCCTAGACATAGAAAAGCATGTAGAAATAGATGAGAGGCTGTTTAGGCCCCAAGAAGTACCGCTTTTGTTGGGTGATCCGTCCAAAGCGAGAAACAAACTTGGCTGGGTTCCAAAAGTGGAATTTGAAGAGCTAGCAAAAATGATGTATGAGTCAGATTTGAAAAGCGTCACGGACAGCCTATGATTTATTATGTTGATATAGATGAAACAATTTGCACAAGTCCAGATAGTAGAGATTATTCTCTGGCGACCCCAATCAAAGAAAACATAGAAAAAATTAATGGACTCTATGATGCCGGCACAACAATTATATATTGGACGGCAAGAGGAACCGGATCCGGCATAGACTGGAGAGAAGTTACAGAAAAACAATTTTATAAATGGGGAGTCAAGTATCATGAGTTGAAATTTGGCAAACCAATCTATGATTTATTCATCGATGATAAAAACATAAACTCAGAAACATTTTTTAAAGGAGAAAAATATGAGTAACAACAATAAAGATATGCACCTTTCAGATCAGGCGCTTGGCGCCCTCATGATGGCGCTCCAGAAGTCACTTTTGGAACAGAGCGATATTGTACCGGTGCTTAAGGGATTCAATTTTAGATTATCAGACACTGGCTTGATGGTTATGAATCCCCCGCTAGTTAAATACAACACTGATAGTGTTGAAGAATAAGAGTACATGCCAAAGTATGCTTATAAATGTAAGAAGTGCGATCACGCTTTCGAGGTGTTTCATTCAATGTCAGAAAAAATGAAAGATTGTGAAGAGTGTGGTTCGGATGCTTCTCTTTTTAGGACTCCTTTTGTTCCCGACTATATAAAAAAACCAGATACCACAGCAAGGTCGGGAAATATTGTAAAAGAGTTTATTGAAAATACTAAAAAAGACATAGAACAGGAAAAAAAAGAAATGCAACAGGATTTAAAAAATGGAAAACATTGATTTAACAATCGCCGCGATATTGGCGATATCTGCTTTTTTTAATGTTTTTTTTCTTTGGTTTGTTGTGAAGGTAGCAAGAAAGCTTCTATTTGTTTCTACCAACCTAGATGATTTGAATAACGCTATTAATAATTTTGATAGTCACTTACAATCAGTTTATGAGCTAGAAACATTTTATGGAGATGATATTTTGCAAAGATTAATGGCACACTCTCAGGCACTGTCTGAGTACTTTGAAACTTTTGAAGACATATACGAGTTGGCCAATACTATAGAAGATGAGGAGGACCTTAATAATGACTACGACGGAAGATCTGACGGGGAACAAGAAAGTTTCGAAACCCCGGAAACGACGCAAAAAAACAAAAAGACTGTATTTTACGCAGGTCCATGAAGATGCTATAGTAAAATATGTTGCATCTGAAGATCTTAGGGTTAGAACAGAGCTTTATATAGAATACATTGGCCCCGCCTTCGACGAGATGGTTGATAAGATAGTATATACATATAAGTTCACGACTCTTCCTAATATCGATTCTCTCCGGGATGAGTGCAAAATATGGCTTATAACTATACTTGACAAATATGATCAAAGCAAGGGCTCAAAAGCTTTTTCTTATTTCAGCGTCATTACCAAAAATTGGTTTATTCACAAAGTAAAAAAGAGAAGCAAACAGAGAAAGAGTGAGATAGAAATAGGAGAACTATCGAAAGAATTAGAGATGAAGCATGTATCAACTTACAATCCATATCCGGCAGAACGAGAGCGCGATGAATTTCTATCATTTCTCATGCAAGAGATAAATTCGTGGGAAAGTGATAATATGAAAGAAAACGAACAAAAAGTTTTGAGCGCGATCAGAATACTTTTTGAAAGCTCTAATGATATAGAAATTTTCAATAAGAAAGCTATTTATTTGTATATTAGGGAAATTACGGGATTGAATACAAAACAGGTTGTCAACAATCTTAATAAAATGAGAATAAAGTATAGAGCCTTCAGGGTGAAGTGGGAAAAAGGTGATTTATGAAGAGTTTAGAGCACTATTTAGAACAATCTATAAAGAACATAGAAGATGATCGAGAAGTAACAAAAGAACTTCTTGATGATGTTATGAGATATCTGGGAAAATCAGAAGAGAGACACAGAGAGGTCGGACAGGTAGCTGCAAAATATGTCGAGACCCTGCAAAGGTCAAACGAACAATTGGTTAAAATTTCTACATTAATACAAAAAGAAAATGCCGGCGGCGTTAGTCTGACAGAAGACGACAAGGCTGATATTTTTGATATGCTTCAAGACAAGGGGAAAAGCTGATGTCTCTGGATGTTTTTAACATATTTAACCCCGTGCCAGGAGAAATGAATCGTCTAAGCAAGAAGGGGAATCTTAGGGCCCCATTTGATGCAGCGCAGGGTACTCTTTATCCCCTGAAACAAGCCTTAAATCATGTGTACTCACAGGCGAACAATCTTTCTTATGATCGCCCATGGGACGCTATTTGTCTGCATGCAACAAAAATGTACTCTGAGGATGTCAATACATATAGTTTGTCGAGAGGCTTAGGCCTAAGTGATGTTAACTCTCATAAGGTTGGTTATCTATTGGTAAAGGCAAGGATCCCGGCCCTTCATCAGTTACTTCTTTGGCCTTCGTCTTTTCCAATCGCCGGCGACGATAGTGATATGTCTGATATAGATAAATTAAAGTTATCACTTTATCCAACCTTTATATCTCGTCTTGATAATAATATAGATATTCCGGCGCCTAGCGACAGAATTCAGGTTGATTTTGAAGATAGACACCGGCGTATATTTGGTATATATTTGGGCGTAGAAGAAAGAGGCACCGGCACTATTCCGGACAATGTAGATGGGGTTATCTCCTCAACAGAAGCATCGAGCGCCTTTGAAGATAGTTCTTCTAGTATGTTGGGAGATTAATAGATGTCAACCTCGAAACCCAGTGTAAACCGCGAATCTCTTTCGGACGCCCAAAATGAGTTGCTGGAGAATTCGAAAAATCAGCATATTGTTGGTCTTAATGGCACTTGGGCCCCAGAAGATATCGTTACGTTTGACCGCGCCGAACGCGAAACGGTTGTTCAAAATTCTGACTCATACATAGTTCTTGGTGGGGATAGAATTGCATCCAAGGCCGATGGCTATGGGGGAAAAGCGCATACCGGCGCGCATATGATTGATATTGTCGTGGGCAGGGATAAAGATTTGAAGGGAAATCCAAGTTTTGTCAGTGACTCCGCTAGAATTTATGTTTCTCAAAAATCTGATCTCGACCGCGCTTTCGGCCTCACGGAAGGTATTCAGGGAAACTCAAAAGCCCGTTCTTGCGTTGTGGCAAAAGCAGATCATGTGAGGTTAGTTGCTCGCCGAGGAATAAAGTTGGTTACCATGGGAAAAGGAGAATCAAATTCACAAGGTATCCCAGCCGGCACATATATGGGAATTGAATTGATAGCTGGAAATGATAGTAAAGACATGCAGCCAATTGCCAAAGCTAAATCTACCGCCAAGGCTTTTGATTCGCTAATTGAGTCTGTTGAAGAGCTAACTTCTCTCGTGGAAAATTTTCTCTCAGCACAGAACTCATTTAATAGGGCATTGATGATGCACACCCATATTGGCCCAGGATTTGGGTCACCGACTACTCCCTCAATAGAATGTGGAGTCGCCGGTTCAATCGCGCAAGTTCGAATTATGACTCTGGCGGAGCTTCCCATGAGGCTCCATAGGGTAAATTGTCAATTTTTTAGAATTAACTACTTGGAGCCGTTTGGCGATGGCTATATCGGAAGCGATTATAATTATACAAATTAGGAATGTAATATGACAACAAGAAATGCTGCCCCATTTATAAAATTAATCAATAACATTCTTCGTGAGATGGAGGATACTAGTTTCTTTGATAATCAGGGATTAGTACATTCTAATTTTGAAACTTCATATAGCCATAATGAATTGCCAATTACTGACACGAATGAAAATGGAATTCCATACCCAAATTTTACAGATATCAATAGTGGCTATGACAGCGAGATTTATGACGAGGAGCGCGAAGGAGGCGCCCCCGATAGATGGTACTCAAGAACACAATACTTTTTCCAATTAGCTTCTGAGCATGAAATTGTATGGGATCTTAATGATGACGGAATAAACTACACATATAATTCGCCAAAAGAACTTCAAAAAATTGGTACCCGCCGACGTTATTGGTTGAGCACGGATAAAATTTTAAACAGCCTTCCGGATTCCGCCCCGGCCGACACCACATCCCATGCGACGAGCAAGAAAAATGCCGTAAAAAGAATAGAATTCTTGTGTCAGCTTCTTAAAATGAGCATACTGATTCACGATTCGGAGGAACTTTCCGAAGATGTTACTGAATGGTGGGAGTATGCTAAATCTATTGGGATAGAGGACTCCATAGCTGCCAACACAGTATACGGCGTACCATACGCCGCGGCCACTTCAAACATATCCGACATGAATCAGATAAAAAGTTTCCTTGCTTATAGCGATGGATATGCCACTTTTGAGTTTACATCTCCCAGCGCCGATGGCCAGCAGCAAAATGATTCCATAAATGATACCGGCGGAACCTGGTCATCCAACTATACAGAAGGCGAGTTTGATAATCATGCTGAAGGAGGGTGGTCTCACTCTTCTCTGGATCCTTCTGACAGATCCCTAGATAAAGACGCGCTCTATCAGGCTTATGCTAGATATGATCCAGATGGAGCGCTCCCAGCAACTCCATTTCTTGATCGATTAGGGGGGCAATCTGTTTTACAAGATCACACCTATGAGGCCAACCCAACAATAGACCTTTCTGGTGAAGAATTTTATGAAGCTCCTGATGCACCGCAGCTAACCCCAGCCCTGCGATGGGAACGATGGGAAACCCGCGTAAACTTTGAATCATTTCTTTTCTGGGCAGCAGAGTTAATTGAGCTTCTGGATATTTATTATGCTTCGGGGGAGCTTGAAATTTCACAATGGTCAGAAACTGAAGTTGTCGATGGCGTATCTACTACATATAATTATACATCCAATCCATATGGCTCTTCGTTGCCAATATTTTCAGGCGGAAAAGAATTCATAAGCTATCCTGGCCTTGACAGGCCACAAGATACAGAAGAACAAATATTATTAGAACAGTACAATGCTGGGTACGATAATATCTCAACATCATCCATTGAGTCAATGACTGAGGAGCTTGATAGAGATGATTTGCTTATCCCCTCTGAACTCCGCCAATGGTGGTGCGATTTCTTATCGCTATCAGGCGCCGCTGCACCGTGTATTGATGCTGATGGTGATGGAATCGTAGATCCCGGAACGCCCGGACCAGAAGGGCAATCGGCAGTGGATATTTCTAAGTGCACGACAGAAGAAGAAGATGTAGTAGAGGCTTGTTTTGAGTGCGTGCCAAATCCAAATGCATTTGTCGCAAACTGGACGAATCTAAACGACGGAGCATCTTTCTTTAATGAAAAGACTTGTGAGTATTCAGTAGTGGTTCGTCTCGAGACTGAAAATCCATACGAAGCTGATACTGAAAGTGCAATATCTGAAGGAATTGATAGACTATTAGAATCATATGGTAGGGCATCAATTTTAACAGTTTCTAAATCTGACGATGGCGTCTGGCTAGAAGTTACAGCCGGCGGAGATCCAGATGATTCCCTAGTAGAATATACGAAAGACGTCTTACTTGGGGCAGATCTGGTAAAAGATTATTTAAATTTTGATGCCGGCCCCACAGGTCTCCCCCATATTAACGATGACGGGTTATATATGCCCACTACTCCCTTAATAAAATCAAGCGCTTTAGTTTCTATACCGGCTGCTCTATTTGACAAAATACCGATAGATCTTGCGAAGACGACAGATGTGGAGCCCATGTCAAACGATCCGTTAGATCCAAATCCTCTTGTACAGATTCTGGGTTCCGAAATTAAACAAATGATTAATGAAACGACGGAGGTTATAAGATTTTATGCACTACAATATGCAGCATGGGCTCAATATGGAATTGATGCAAGTGGAGAGAATTTTGGCGAACTAAACTTGGTTCTTGAGGCGGAGAGACTTGAGTCATTTAGAGAAGACGCTTTAATTATATTAAAAAGCAAGGGGTTTGTCTATAATAGGACTGAAAAAATATCCATAAACTTTAGTACTGACATTAAAAAAATAGAAGATATGACATTTAATGAAGCAGGGTGCGGCGCCATTACAGTGCCAGGTTCCGCAATAGAGTCGCTAATATCTAATGGGGACATCAAGGGCGATTGGTATAATCAAAGATCTTTAACTTATATCCAACGCCTGCCGGATATGTGGATGGATTCTAGCGCCAGAGAACCATTAGAGTGGAATGAATATATAATAAAATATACATTTAACTTAAAAAACACTCAGGAATTAAGCGGCTCGCTGAATGATTGTGCGATCCTATCAGATCCGTCATTATTAATTGACGCCGGCGGACCGGATGCCGGCCCATTTGATTTGTTATTTAAGGACATTGTGGATTCTTTCTTATCAGTGCCAGATGCCGCCGCGAACAGATTCAATCAAATGATATGTTCCGGCACAGGATATAAAGAATTGGATTCTGAAATGTTTGAATCAAGTGGTTTGCTCAAGCGAGCAATGGATACTGCATTCTCAGAATTCTTCGCTGGAGACGAAGTTGGCCAAATGTTGCCAACTATAATCGAAGCGTACCGAGGCGGCGACAATGCAGCCGACGGTGTTGCCGATATATGGGCTGCCGTGTTTAATAAATATGGCTGGTGTGGTATAATGGCGCTTCTTGACTTGCTTTTGGGATGTCTCTTACAAGGAATACCATCAGCTGATGGTCTAAAATTAATTCTTCAATCTGCTGTTAAGTCATTGGACACAAAAGAGTTTGCATCAATTTTTAAGGGCCTAACAGAAGAACAACAGGATCAAATCGCGGCACAGGTTTCTGAATCATTGGGCGCCATCGTTATGTCACCTCCATGGGAAAATGGATCGCTTGATAGTTATAGTTACAGTTCGGGAGGAGACGCAAGCTCATCAGATGTTAGCAGCCGGGCGCTGAAAAAAGGACAGGAACTTTACGATTCATATGGCGGAGATGAGGCTGCAATTGATGGCTTCTCTGATTGGCCACCGGAAGATGCTGCTAATTACTATTATTATAGAACAGGCTTATCTGAGGAAGATGGTTCATATGTATCGGGAACTGATGCGCAAGAACTCTTAGAATCTCAATATCCTCCTGATACATTTATGTTCGTAGGCTCATCGTTTAAGGGCGCCACATGGGGAACGCTTGGAAACGAGGCAGATAAAGTTGCTGATGCAATATATGATGCATATGTGGAAGTATTGTTAGACTCTTTAAATGCAGAAGAGATTGAAGAAAGTTTAAAATCCATAAAGGGTGCTGGGCTTATAACGCAAATATTTGATACCTATAAGTGTAAAGTTCCGACTATTTTTGATCCGCCTATGAAAGATTTTTTTAAGGGATTGAGAATCGATTGTTGGGGAAATGTCGGCGTTAAGATTCCCAAACTACGCAAGCTAACAATTCCAGACTTTTGGAAGCTTCTTTACGCTGCCCTAGTGGAAACAATAATAAATACGGTCATTACTGCGCTGCTAAATATTATTACAACCATTATTAAGTATCTTTTGGATGCGATGTGTAAGGCGCTTAATGCCATGGCCGTTGCAATTGCCGATGTGGCTACTCCAGATTTTCGGGAATCTTTTTGCAGTCTATTCCCGGACGATGATGTGTGCGCAGAAGAGTGTGACCAAACGGCGGCCAGAATGATGGAGGCGCTGTCTGGCTGTGAACCTAACGCCCTTGCGGACAACGCAACGGAATTTATATCTGATCTTTCTTTAATTTTAACGGGCCAGCAGTTGGTTGATGTATTGAACGGAGATGCGGCACCACCAGTTCTTAATATGATTAACGAGATCGCGACCCTCAAATATCCTGACACCTTCGGTTCTTGCGAGGGATTCCGGTCGACCGCCTCTACTGGCCAGTTGTTTAAAGCAATGGGTAATATCATACCAGATAAATACAAAAAACTTCCAGAAGAAGCCTGCCGCCCCCTCCAACCATCATTATGTGGTCCGGACGCGTTAGGAGAATTTGAAGACTTTCAATGTAAATTAATGTCTGACAAGGGCTTGACGCCGGAACAATGTGTTACGCAGCTTGATAATCTTAGAAGCAGATTAGAACAAGACATTTCCCAACTTTCAGACTTGAAGCAGCAGGGAGGTTTTGATCCCCTTCCGCCAATCTTTAGTGACGATCCGTGCTCTCCCGGACTGTTGCCAAAAACAGATCCTGTGATTGCAGAGGGGGTGGCAGAAACGACTAAATCTCTTATGTCTACCATCGCAAAAGCTCACTCTAGTGATCTTGGCGGCCGCAAGACCGGCTTACTAAGTCAAATTTTGGCCAGTAAGAGAGGGATGGATTTTAATACACATGTCCGTCGTATAGAAGATTATGCTGCAAATGAATTCCCAACAACAGTTGCAGGACATTTAAAGGTAATATTGAATAATCTAAACTCAGTAGTTCAGTATTCTACGGCCGAAGGAGACTCAACAGCCACCACGACATCGATATGGGGCGTAGATCGTCCAAGGCAATTTGTTACAGACATGGAAAATAAATATCTTGGCCACTCAGTGGCGATATTGGAGGATCTCGGCGAGAAGACCATGCCAACGACATCTCTTAAAGAGCCAGATTTAGAACTATCTTTTTCTGATTATCGCACAAGCGATGACAATGATAAATTCGGCTTTTCATTGTCTTATTCAAGTTTTGAGACAGAAGAAAATAACGATACTTCGATTTTAAATGATTATTATAAGATACGCATTGTTGATGATATTGAGACTGAGGATGGCGATATTGCAGGATATGCCGGAGTCTATGGAGCCCAAAGAGAAGAATCAGAGATCCGAGAAATGATATCAGATGCCGCAAATGGTTTAAATCTGGATATCGAAGATAAATTGCTAGACTCAAAATCTCCCCGAAATTCAATATTTGCAAAAATTGCCATGGAAGCCTTAAAGGAGTCTGCACCTGAATTAGTTGGCACAGATTTGGAGGATGCGAATCCATTAATGTTTGATTTCTACTACGAAAAAGCTGACTGGTTGAACCAGTTTTATTTAGAAAAGATTGCTGCAAGGATCGGGGATATCTCAAACCAATCCTTTATCCATGGATTTCCAACGGGATATGATCTTTCAGAAATGGAAGATGACGACGATTATGATCCTTCATCTGATTTCGGCGCCCCCCAAAAGATTTATCTGGATTCTACATATAAAAATATTTTCACGGGAGAATCACAGCCCATCCCGCCAGAATTATATGGAGGCACGGAAGACCACCCAGCTTACTTTATTAGCCCACCAACGCTGGGTGGCTGGGCCGGCCTTATGAATTCTTTTCTGCCGCAAAATTCGAGCTTATATGGTTGTGGTGTCACCGACTCCACCGCGTGTGATTTTGAAAGCTTATCAGATGTTCATAGCTTTTATTATGATAAATTTAAAGATGACCCCAGACAAATGGGCGGCGACAGTTGCCCAGCGCCACCAGCACCATGGAACACTATTTTAGACCGCGCCGCTGCCGCGGGAGTTGAAATGTCCATCAGGGCAACGATCAGGATATATGCCGCAGAAGCTTTCATGAAAGGCATGCCGGTGTTTTCTATCTTTGAGGCAAAATTCCCAGAGACTTTTGATGATTGTATAATAGACTATATTATTGATGAAATGGAAGAAGATCTTTTGGGTAAAAAATCCTATGTACATCCATGGAAAAATAAAAATTTATATTATATTGATTTTATCGAGCAAGTCGTACAATCTTTCGGGCGAAAGATTGATATAGGAGATGTTGAGCCAACAATAACTGAAGAAATAGCGATGAAGAGGCTTAATGCCCAGCAGCTTGATTGGTCAAACTCAATTGGAAAGGAAATAGAAAGAAAGAATTGGCCCGGCCATTCAGCCGCAGGGATCATGGCGAGTTCTGGAATCTTTCTCGGCGCCTCAAATTCTTCAGCGGCCAAGATGGCACTTCTCGATGCTAAATCAGATGTTGAAAAGTTGAAGGAAAGGGCCAGAATCTCTTATGTAGTTCAGGAAGATAACCTTTCCGCAGCCAAAGTTCTGCTGCGCCGTTATGTAAAAGAAGAGATGGATTTTATTTCTGGAAGAATGAAGGATATTTTAAAACCAAGTATATCAGATATTCATAATCTTTTCTTGACAAATAAAGATTTCATATTGGGATCTCTGAGTGCAGGCGGCCCTGCCAATGTTGCTTCCGGAGCCTCCGGCCTTCTTGATATGGGCTCTATTAATGAAGCCATCGCTGCCAGACTCGATATTGATTCCTCAGACATTAATGCAATTGCTGATACCTTCAATGATGGGGGCGATTACGTGCCTCTTATTTTAGAAAAATATGTTAAAATAAACGAGAAGGCTGATGCGTCTGGCGATCCAATCATTGATCGTGACGACCGCGAAGATCTTAAGGGAATTGTAAATCTAGATGATTTGGTGGATTACATTCAGTCAAATCCGGGTACATTCGACACGGGCCTAAAAATCACTGATTATTGGGATAGTTGGGAATTTGGTTTAAGAATTTCAAATATTTCGTCAAACGGCGCCATGGGCAGTATTGAATCTTCACTCACGGAATCCGAGATATTTGCAACGGTCCCAGTAGGTGTAGGTAGCACATCAAATCTACAAAGCAAGGCTTTCGCTCTTTCTTCCTTAGAACCACATTATATAACTCCTTTGGTGTCAGTAAACAAAAACAGCGATAATTTTGAAAATAACTCTCTTGGAGATGTCGTTTCCAATATGGATGCATTTTATGATGCAGAACTTGATTGTCTTGTTGCTGATCTGATCGACAGCCCAAGATATAAACTGCTGTTTGATTATTCAATTTCGATAAAGAGAATGCTCTCAGTCATGACTATTTATGTTATGAGATCATTCTTGCCATCAATTGGATCATCAGATTACGATAGTTGGTATAAAAATGGAGGAAATTTTGTGGGATTTGGAAAAGGATTTATAAACTTTGATCAAAGCAACCTCTTTAAAAGATCAAAGAGGCTAGCAAGAGCCCAATTTCTTTCCTTCAAAGGCACGCAGGATCCAAATTGGAAATCTGATGATAATAGCGAAAGAGAAAAAGAAAAGTCTTCAATTAGTATTCCGTGGCCTTCTTTCTGGTGGCTGTTGAATCTTCAAAAGAAAAATACAATAGATCCGGAAGGAAATCCATGTGCTTTAGAAAGCTTAAACACATAAAGATAGGGAGGAAGTAAAATGTCTATGATCGGTACCGGCCCAAAATTCCCTTTGATGAGTGATGAAATTGATGGTCATTATGTATTAAATAAGACTACCAAGGAGACTGTCAAGCAGAATTTAAAATTTTTGTTTCTAACAAGTCCGGGCGAAAGAATTCATAATACTAATTTTGGGATAGGGCTCCGAAGGAGCCTCTTTGAGCAAAACACAACATCTCTGCATAGATCAATTGATTCTAGAATACGCACCCAGATATCGATATATCTTCCGTATGTAAGTATCCTCAGTGTTGAGTTTATATCTTCTTTAACAAATTCGGATATAGATGAGAACTCTATGGGCATTAAACTTGTATACAAAATAAATACAATAAATGTAAGTGATGGAATTGTTTTTAGTGTCGGTACGGTGGCCATCCCTCCCGGACAAATTGTAGGCTCTCAGGGCATGCCCGGACTGGCCGCAGTCGCCGGATCCGTGGTCACAGATAGTCCTTCTATGAATCCTGGCGAACTCGCTGGAATAGATGGATCTATTGGCGGTTCTGGGTATGGGACTTCAAATTATAGAGTTTCTAATGCCCTCGGACCAGTGAGTTCTATTTTTAATGTTCCCTAATGATATAAAATAACCAAATTGAAACTAATTATTTAAGTATTTGAGGGCTTACATATGTCAAAAAAGATACCAATTGATTACACCAGTCGTGATTTCGATTCTATAAAATCGGATCTTGTGAATTACTGCAAAAGATATTATCCGGATACAATGACCGATTTCGGAGAAGCGTCGTTCGGATCCATGATGTTAGATTCCATTGCTTATGTTGGTGACATCCTATCTTTCTATTTAGATTATCAAGCAAACGAATCTTTTTTGGAGACCGCCGTTGAGTATGATAACATATTGAAGCTTGGAAACCAAATGGGATATAAATTTACAGGCCGATCAGGTGCGACCGGCCTATCCGAAGTTTTTTTGATTGTACCGGCAAATTCTCTAGGACTCGGGCCCGATACAGATTATTTGCCAGTCCTACAGGCGGGGAGTGAATTCACATCAGACAGCGCTGTCACTTTTACAACAATAAATGATGTACGATTTGACCATTCAGAAAATGAAGTAATAGCTGCCAGAGTTGACGATTCCACTGGTATCCCAACTCACTATGCGGTTAAGGCTGTTGCAGAAGTTATATCCGGAAATATGGTGACTGAAAATATCAAGATTGGAGATTATGAAAAATTTAAAAAGATAAAGCTTTCGAATAGTAATATTACAGAAATCATAAGCGTTTTTGATGCCGAGGGCCACGAATATTTTGAAGTAGATTATCTATCACAAAATGTAATATATAAAGATGTTGCCAACAGGGGCTCAGATGGAACAACCGTGCCTTCGATTCTTCGTCCACATATTGCGCCAAGAAGGTTTTCGGTAGAGAATCTTAGAAACAATACTTTTATCCAATTTGGATATGGATCTGATTCGGAACTAACTTCTTCCTCTGTTGCCGAGCCATCTGAACTTGTGATGAGCCTGCATGGGAAGAAATATGTCAGTGACGAGACATTCGACCCATCAAAGCTTCTTAAGACAGATAAATTTGGAGTTGCTCCGGCAAATACGAGCTTGACAATTAAATATAGGGTTAACACAAATTCAAATGTCAACATACCTTCTGCCGCCCTTAAAAATGTTTCCTCTGCTAAAATATCTTTTAATGATCCATCGCAAGTGACATCGGCAAAAACAAAGGAAGTTATAAGCTCCTTAGAAATTTCAAATTCCTCTCCTATAGTCGGAGATGTAACTTTGCCAGACGCCACAGAACTTAAAACTAGAATGAATGATTTTTTTGCGACTCAAAATCGTGCAGTCACTGGACTGGATATGGAGTCTATGGCTCACGCCATGCCATCTAAATATGGATCGATTAAAAGGTGCAAGGTTGTTAAAGATTCCGACTCCTTCAAAAGAAACTTGAATCTATATGTTTTAGCGCAAGGTTCTGATAACAAATTATCTTCAGCCACCAGCACTTTGAAACAAAACCTTAAGGTTTGGCTAGGTAGAAGTAAAATGATTAATGATACTATTGATATTATGGATGGAAAAATTGTTAATATTGGAATAGAATTTACAATTCAGGTCGACCCTTCTGTAAACAAATACGAAGCTTTATCTTCTGCGATAACAGAGGTTCAGAAAAAGTTTGTAGAGCCGCTATATATGGGCGAGCCTCTTTATCTCACAGATATATATTCTACCTTAAATCGTAATGTAGCCGGAGTAATCGATACCAAGAGCGTAAAGGTGGTTGCAAAAACCGGCACAGGATATTCTAATGTTTCGTTCGATCTTGATGGAGCTTTATCTGTCGACGCCCGGTACCTAGATGTGCCACACAATGTTGCTCTAGAAATTAAATATCCTTCGGCCGACATAAAAGGAACTGTTGAATAATGTCTATTAAAAGGTATTGGGCGACTGCCGACACAACAATAACAAATGCATATAAAGATAATTTGTCCTCTAGGGGAACGGGCTCCAATATGGGGCTCGCAGATTCTTTGGAAGTGTTTTCCATTTATGGACAGGCCAGTGGAAGTAAAGATTCTGGTTTTTCTCAGGAGCTTTCTAGGGTACTGGTTAAGTTTCCCATAGGCACAAGCTCTGATGCAACAAACTCTATACAAGCTCATCGTAATGCTGGCTCTGTTCCGGCAAGCGGAAATGTGAGCTTCTTTTTGAAAATGTATAATGTTGAGCATGGATTCACTTTGCCTGTCAGCGGAACATATAATATTTTTGCGGCCTCCTCTTCTTGGGAAGAAGGCAGAGGCCTAGATATGAATGGATATCTAGATATAACCAAAGACGGAGAGGGGGCAAACTGGATTAATCGCGCATCCGGCTCCACATGGGGGAAAATGGGTGGCGATTACCACACTGCCTCTGCTGATAAAGAATTTATGTATAGAAAAAATATGATATTGGGAGATGATGATCTTGATATAAATGTTACAGGGTTGGTTGAACAATGGATGAAAGGGGTGTATGTAGATCATGGCTTTGGTATATTTTTGACATCCAGCCAAGAAGCTTATTTCTCTAGTTCAACTGGTGGAGATTATTCTTCTGCCGGAGTTACTTCATTGAGCGGTGTGCTGCACAATATCGTGGGAGCGAAAAAGTCTTATTATACAAAGAAATTTTCAGCGCGCTCATCGGAGTATTTCTTCAAAAGACCCGTGATAGAAGCAAGATGGGACTCTTCGACAAAAGATGATAGAGGTGGTGTTTTTTATAGTAGTTCGCTAGCCACCCCAGAAGAAAATTTAAATTCACTTTATTTTTATAACTATTTTAAAGGAAAACTTAGAGATATTCCCGGCCAGCCCGGTATTTATGTGGGTCTCTTTTCTGGAAATGCAGACAACACCAAGCCATCCACGATACAGGTTCATCCCTATGAAGATAACATTCATGTTAAGAGCCTTTCGGTTACAGCATCTAAAGTTTCTACCGGAGTTTGGAGCGCCAGTTTTGCTCTCACCGCGGCCGCAACACCTCTTAATACTTTATTTGATGTTTGGTACTTGACGGGCAACGCGCTACAAAACAATATTCACCTTGGAACGCAGTTTCATACTGGATCCTTCTCTGTGACAAAGCTCTATGGATATAATCATGCAGTAGACACCAGTTATGCCAGCAGCATAAGCAACCTGAGAAAAGAATATTCTCGTCGCGAAACGGCAAGATTTAGGGTATATGCTCGCCAAAGAGACTGGAATCCCACAATATATTCTAAAGCTGTTGCAACTGCCATACCTTCCATTATTGATAGTGGATCTTGGAGAGTTTATAGGGTAATTGATGAGCTTGATATTGTTCCATTTGGCACTGGTAGCGACAACCACACACAGATGTCTTTTGATGTTTCTGGAAATTATTTTGATTTGGACATGGGGATGTTGGATTCTGGCTATGCCTATGCCATTAAGTTGGCTTACTATAACGATTCAGTGGGAGATTGGGTTGAGCAACCGGAAATGTTCAAATTTAGGGTGGAAGACTAATGGGAGTTAAAGATTTATTTAACAAGCCAATGTCAAAGGCTTTGTCCATACAATCAGAAGAAACCTTGTTCAATCTTGAAGACACAGCGGTTGAGTCACAACGCCACGCCACTGCCAAAATAGAAAATAAAAATAGGTATATTCCGCCTGTCGATTTCGCGACAGCCTCTAATTTTGCAAGATTCGGATCCGCAGAAGAATATTATAAATCTTCTTTTAGAAGAATATACCAGCAATATCCATATGATGGCGCCATCGCTGAACAGCAAGAGTTTCTTAATGATTCAACATATTTGGATCTTCATATTTTTGATAAAGTTTATCCGCGTTCAAACGGATATGCAATATTTTCTCCAGCCGGCTGGGGTACCATTTCGAGTCCCGGCTCCGCCTTGTCAGGAGGCTATGGCCTTCCTAGTACAACTGAATATATTGTTGTTAAGGGCGGCCCACACACTTCTTCTAACGATACCGCCGGACAGGGCTTGTCTAAGGCTTTTGGTGATGTAAAATATAGGACAACTCCAGGCGCGAATATATATGATACTGATATCTATGGTACCGCCGGAGAACAAACAGCAGGCCGCACTGGTACTCGTGAATCAAGCCTTAGATTTGATTTGTCGAAAGGCATCTCTACGGAGTTTTGGCTTAACGAGGGCAGCGCCGGTTGTGATGCAGAGACTGCCGCAACAGCAGTTGATTGTATTGATTTAACTGGCGTTGAAGCCGCAGAGGCCGATTGTTCATTCACAATACTAATACCAACAAGCGCCGGCGGACTAGGCGGCACAGCTATTACATTTTTACTTGATGACAGCGCCACGACCGATTCGGCCGAGGGCGCGAATACAATCGCCATTGGAACCGCCGGCATCTCCGATGCGGCGAAAGCGGCTAAACTTATTCTGGCCATCAACGCCGCCACCGACGGCCTAATCGATTATGCGTCTTCAGGAAATGGGCAGGCCGGATACGATATTGGTGTTACCGCAGCCGAAGGCTCAAGTGATACCCAGATTACGCTGACGATGGACACCACCGGCTTTACGGGCAATGTTGAGAGTGCTATAACAACAGCTTCAGGCGTTGATATAGTTGATGTGAGAAACTTCACCGGTGGGCTTGGCATATGCCACACAAAACAAGTTATTTTCGATCTCTGGAATGGCGCCGCTTCATCAAGCGCCGGCTATGGCCGACTACTCATAGGCTATTCAGGGTCTCTTGATGGGGAGAATCCACTCTATGCCCATCTTGCTTCTGGTTCAAATGTCTGGGATATGACTTTTGGTGGCTCAACGACTACCACTTCATCTCTCAAAGATACTTGGAATCACATTGGTCTTACTTTCTTTTCTAGCTCAACAGACAAAGATTTGCAAGCAAAATTTTATTTGAATGGAAACCTTCAAGAAACAACCGCATCATCTCATTTAGATAATTTTGGCCAAGTAACCGGCTCTCTTATCGGCTATATTGGATCGCTACAAACATCTCCATCTGGAAACTCTTTTGATGGTTATTCTATGGCGGGATATGGAAAGATTTCTGGCTCCATAGATGAGTTTAGGTATTGGAAAACAAAGAGAACATCAAAAGATGTCGGCCGGCACTGGTTCACTCAAGTTGGGGGCGGAGTAAATGATGATATATCTAATGCAGATCTTGGCGTTTATTATAAATTTAATGAAGGTGTTGTAGGAAAATCCGCAACAGACTCTGTTGCTATTGATTATTCTGGTCGTGTATCAAATGGTAACTGGGTGGGATATGCATCCGGCGCCAGAGGCACTGGATCTGCAATGGTTTTGGCCAACGCCGCAGCCACCGAATTTAAGGACCCAATTCTTTATCTAGAACATCCAAGCGTTGAAACGAAATATAATGAACTGATAAAATCTGGAAGCACTTGGGATTCACAAAATGGATCTATGTTATATCACTCTTTCCCCTCTTTTGTGTTGGAAGAAGATGAGCAATATGGAAAAGAATTGTTAACACTGACGCAAATCATGGCCAGCCACTTTGATGACCTGAATTTGCTAGCCGACGCTCTACCAAATATTCAGGACATGACCTATGTTAGCTCCAGTTCCAAACCTTTGCCTTTTGCTGAGAGCCTGCTAGCGTCCCGCGGCTTTCAAACGCCAGAAATTTTTGAAGGTGTAGATCTTTTGGGATTCATAGCAAATAGGGATGAAGGAAGAGAATTTGAATCGGAGATTGGAGATATAAAGAACCAGATTTATCAGAATATCAACAATAATCTTTCTTATATTTATAAATCCAAAGGGACTGAGAAATCATTTCGAAACCTTATTCGCTGTTACGGAGTTGATGAAGAATTAATCAAACTTAATCTTTATGGCAATAATTTGACGCACACCCTCAGCGACAATACCCGCTCCTCAGCCACCAAGAAAAGATATGTAGACTTCAATACGACTACGAACCATACAGCTTCGGTTTTTCAGCAGACTGCAAGCTCAAACGAGAACACAACGGACGGTACTTTTATCTCTGGTTCTAATCAATATATTCCAGCGACCTCAGAGATTGAGGTTATTTTTCCAAAGAAAGTGCCCAAAGAGAACGAAGCATTTGCGCTAACGCCATTTATTAGTTCATCTATTTTTGGAACACATACACCCAGTACCGCTTACGATCATACATGGCTCGCTTCCGCAAACGATTATGGATTCCAGCTATATGCCATACGAGCGGAGCATGATTCTCCAGATGCCTACTTTCTTATTAAGGATAGAAAGGGGGGATTTTCTTTAACAAGCAGCATCTATAAGGATGTTTATGAAAATCAAAAATGGAATTTTGCAGTTAGATTTAAGAATGAAAATTATCCTTTAGCTGACTTTACTACCGGATCAACTAGCGACAACATAACTCTTGAAGTCTATGGAGTCAATGCCTTTCAGGATATTATTCAAAATGAATTTACTGCATCTAAGACAGGGCTGAGTAAGAATTATGTAACATCAAATCTTCGTTATTATATTGGAGCAGATCGTACCAATTTCAGTGGTGCTGTTCAGACAAAATCTGATGTTAAAGCATCTTCGTTGCGACATTGGACGACTTATTTAAATAACGACACTATCCGTGCGCACGCAAAGGATCCTGATAATTATGGCACGCCGAACCCAGCAAGGAGCGCATACCTGTTTGAGTCTAATGCTAATATAGCCAAAGTGCCGCAGTCTGATACTTTGGCGCTGCATTGGAATTTTGCTAATGTTACGGGGTCAGATTCCAGTGGAGAAATATCTATAGAAGACTTCTCGTCTGGTTCTGTTTCTTTGAGAAACAGGTATCCGGGCACTGTTGGTCCGATTGTTGGAAATCAATATTCTGGCAGGGGTATTGGTTTCTTGGAGAGTAACACCTCTTCGATTGATTTGGAATATTTGACATCCGCCAGACAACAGCTTCCAGAATCGTTGGGCGGCAACGACATGGTTGTTGTCCGCACTAGTGACGATAATGCATTCGGGTGGTCCTCTCGGCCAATAAATTATTATTATACATTTGAAAAAAGCATGAACCAAGTAATCTCCGAAGAGATAATAAATATGTTTGGTACGATAGTAGAATTCAATAATTTGATTGGAGCGCCAGTTAACAAGTATAGACAGGAATATAAAGATCTGGAAAAACTTAGGAATCTTTTCTTCGAGAGGATGGGAAACACTCCTGATGTTAACAAGTTTATATCATATTATAAGTGGATAGATGCATCCTTATCTCTCATGCTTCAACAACTTATTCCCGCCACAGCAGATATGTCTGAGGGTGTTTTGAATATTATAGAAAGCCATGCTCTGGAAAGAAATAAATATCTTGCTAAATTTCCTTTGCTGGAATCCAAGGAATCTACAGAAACTGCCGCAAAAGGAGTATACGAGAGGACATATTCGTGGCCAAGAGGTCATGCCCCGTTGATGGTTGCAGCAACAGCAACAGTAACGGTTGCAGATGGCGATGCAGATTCCGGAATGACAGAAAAAGAAAGTATGACTATTGCTTCAACAGACGGAACAACAAGAAATTATGTGGTCATTGACGATAATGCAACAACTGTCGCTACAGGCGCCGCATTAGCAACCACATCCGATACTGGAGCGAACCAAGCAGGAACAAAAGCAACCGCGACATGGACA
>TARA_R110002110_G_scaffold9209_5_pt1 | contig 40882 bp, 24 predicted proteins | sample TARA_R110002110 | Tara Oceans TARA_R110002110 (sample SAMEA4397330) | marine metagenome | biome: Polar Biome; feature: [SRF] surface water layer (ENVO:00010504); material: water (ENVO:00002006), including particulate matter (ENVO:01000060) such as... | depth 5 m | reverse complement strand
ATTTGTTATATAGCAGACGCTGTATTGGCTGGTGGTATTAGAAGAGCAGCACTTATTAGTTTATTTTCTGCGGACGATGAACAGATGATATCTTGTAAGGTTGGTAACTGGTGGGAATTAAATTCACAAAGAGGAAGAGCAAATAATTCCGCATGTTTAATGAGACATAAAATCACTAAGGACTTCTTTATGGGCTTATGGAAAAGAGTTGAGTTATCTGGAGCAGGTGAACCAGGAATATATCTTAATAACGATAAAGATTGGGGAACTAATCCATGTTGTGAAATTGCACTAAGACCGAATCAGTTTTGTAACCTATGTGAAGTAAACGTTTCGAATATAGAATCTCAAGAAGACTTAAATGAAAGAGTTAAGGTTGCAACTTTTATTGGTACACTACAAGCGGGGTACACTAATTTCCACTACCTAAGAGAGATTTGGCAAGAAACAACCGAGAAGGATGCTCTTATAGGTGTATCAATGACTGGTATTGGTTCTGGTAAAGTATTGGAATACGACATGTCAAAGTCGGCAAGTTTAGTAAAAAGAGAAAATACCAGGGTATCCAAATTAATTGATATAAACCAATCGGCAAGGTGTACAACAGTTAAGCCCGCTGGTACGACATCATTGACATTAGGTACATCATCAGGTATACATGCATGGCATAATGATTTCTATATTAGAAGAATTAGAGTTGGTAAAAATGAATCAATATACCAACATTTACTTATACACCACCCAGAATTAGTACAAGATGAATACTTCAGACCTCATGATACTGCGGTAATTGAAATACCACAAAAAGCCCCAGAAGGGTCAATAATGAGAACCGAATCCCCATTCCAACTTTTAGAGAGAGTGAAGAAAGTGGCTCAAGAATGGGTAAAAGCTGGACATAGAAAAGGCTCTAATACCCATAATGTATCAGCAACAATAAGTTTAAGAGACCATGAATGGGATGCAGCTGGTGAGTGGATGTGGGAAAATAGAAAATACTATAATGGATTATCGGTATTACCGTATAATGGAGGAACGTATACTCAAGCACCCTTTGAAGACATTACAGAAGAAAAGTACTATGAAATGTTAGAAACCCTTAAAGATGTAGACCTATCAAAAGTTATAGAGATAGAAGATAATACAAATCTATCTGGTGAATTAGCTTGTGCTGGAGGAACTTGTGAAATAGATGTGGATTTAAAAAGTATTGAGAAAAAATCAGAAGAACTTAATGAAGTATAAACGTAAAAGAAAATGAGACTAAGAAACAAACACGATAGGTATAAGTTAGAGGAAGGGGATTTAATAATGGACGAAGGATTACAAAATGAATACCCTTATGATGATGGGGTGTGTGAGGGAGAATATGTCCGTCCTACACAAGCAGAAATTATACAACACAATAGAAAACATTGTAGTGATTATATCTCACTATCTAACTATACTGAAAAAATGACTTTGGTTCCAGCAAAGTTATTGGAGAAACTAAAGAACTTTAACTATTGGAAAGAATGGAAGAACAAGTGAAACACAAATTCAGTAAGGAAATTTTATACCACTTTAATTGTGGTAATTGTAATAAATGGTGGTCAATTGCTGACTACCATTTATTTTCTAATAAGACAGCAAAAACTGAAGAAAAGGTACTTAATATAATAATATGTCCTCATTGTGAACATAAAGGAGAAGTAATAGAATTAAAAGATGATAAGAAAAGATGATTGGGTTACACAATTACATTATAAAGAATTTATAAAACCAAAATTACAACCACAAGACTTTTATTGGAAGGATGGAAAAATAGTTATGACTGAAGAATACCATAAAAGAAGGGGGTATTGTTGTGGTAGTGGATGTAAACATTGTCCTTATTTCCCCAAATACAGTAAAATGAATAAAAAACTCAAAGAGTAATAGGTGACACTCAAACCTATATTCCAAGTATTTATTATAAAAAAAGAATGCCAAATCAAAGATACGGAATAACATTTCCTTTTGAGGATAGTCCCCAAGGATTTTTTCTAGGATTAAATGAAAGTACTGAATCTGAAGTGCGTACTAACTTGATACATCTTATACTAACATTGAAAGGTTCTCGTTATTTTTTACCTGATTTTGGTACTAATCTTTTAAAGTATATTTATGAACCACTAGATGGTGCTACTAAAACTAATATAGATAAAGAAATAAGAAACGCTGTAAAAAAGTTTATGCCTGGATTAGTAATTAATGAGGTTAGTATTAAATCTGCTGAAGACATTAGAGAAGAAGAGAAGACACAAAGCGAACCTAATGACCCAAGTCTAGTAGATAATAGTTTTGGTTTCGTGGGGGATGCAGAAAGAGAATATACACTAAGAATTAGGATAGACTACAATAATGGGGATACTTTATTCTCTACTAAAGATTTTGTAATAATTAACTTATAATATGGCAGAAAAGAAAATAGCATATACAGAAAGAGATTTTTTAGGTGTAAGAAATGAACTTCTACGAATCACTAATACGTACTACCCGAACCTAATACAAAATGCAAATGACGCTTCAATATACTCTGTATTTTTAGATTTAAATGCGGCGGTAAGTGATAACTTAAATTTTCAGATAGATAGAACATTCCAGGAGACAGTTTTACAATTCGCTCAAGAAAGAAGTTCTCTATATAACCTGGCAAGAACATACGGTTTAAAAATACCAGGCAATAGACCATCAGTAACAGTTTGTGATATTTCCGTTAGTGTTCCGGTATATGGTGATAAAGAAGATTTTAGGTATTTAGGTGTGTTACGTAATGGTGCACAGTTTAGAGGTGGTGGACAGATATTTGAATTAGTAGACGAATGTAATTTTTCTTCCCCTTATAGTGTAGACGGAGTACCAAACAGAACCAAAATCCCAAACTTTGATGCTAATGGGATTTTAACTAATTATACCATTACCAAAAGAGAGGTTGTGGTTAATGGAGTTACGAGAATCTTTAAAAAAGAAATAACAGATGCGGAGAATAGACCATTCCTCAAAATATTTTTACCAGAAAAAAATGTAATAGGTGTTATGTCAGTAATTCAAAAAGATGGTGTGGGGTACCAAACCCTCCCAACAAACGACGAATTCCTAAGTGTTAATAATAATAGGTGGCATGAAGTAGATGCATTAGCGGAGAGTGAAGTGTTTGTGGAAGACCCATCTTCACCACCAGATGAAGCAGGAATTAAGGTTGGAAAATACATGTATACTGACGATAGGTTTATAACTGAGTTTACCCCTGAAGGTTTTTTCTTTTTAAACTTTGGTGGAGGTAATCAAACATCACAAGATTCTTTAGATGAATTCGCGTCCAAAGGGGTTAAATTAAATATGGCCCGATTTATGGATAATATAGCATTAGGTAATATGGTGAGGGGGAATACTACTCTATTCATTCAGTATAGAGTGGGGGGTGGCCAAGCTTCTAATGTTGGTGCAGGAAGCATAAACACTATAGGTACAGTTAATTTTAATGTGGTAGGACCTAGTCCACAAATCAATCAAGCCGTCATGAATAGTCTCGCTGTAACAAATGTTACCGCTGCTATTGGTGGTGCAAATCAAATGACCATGGAGGAGATAAGAAATTATATTTCTTTTAATTTTGCTGCACAAAATAGAAGTGTAACCATTACAGATTATATCTCTAAACTTAGAACAATGCCAGCAATGTTCGGTGCAGCTGCGAAAGTAGGTGTAACTGAGATAGAAAATAAGGTAAATTTAAATATATTATCTTATACCCCAGACGGTAAACTTACATCAGAAATTACTCACACTCTAAAACAAAATATCTCTAATTATCTTTCTAATTATAGAATGTTAAATGATTATATAGTGGTGGGGTCAGCCAATGTAGTGGACCTTGCATTTACATTAGACCTACTATTAGAGGCATCAATAAATCAAGGAGATATTGTAACTACAGTGATTACTACTGTAAGTGATTATTTTAATGTTTCTAAAATAGAAATGGGACAAGATTTAAATCTAGGACAACTAAGAGGACAAATAATCAGAGTACCAGGAGTATTGAATATAGTAGATTTAAAAGTATTTAATAAAGTTGGTGGAAATTATTCTCAAGCTATTACTTCACAACCATATAGTAATGTAAGTACTAGAGAAATAGGTCTTATAGATGACACTATCTATGCAAGACCAGATGAAATATTACAGATTAAGTTCCCAGAAAAAGACATAGCTATTAGGGTTAAAAAATAAAAAAACCCACAAATCAACCGACTTTACATAAAATCGCTCTAAACTATCTTTAGTTTTAATAACATAAATATTTATTTATTAAAGCCCATATGTCTAAATCATTTAGAGTACGAACACAAGTAGGAAAAGATAAAAATGTAACTTTCGAGATGAAACAAGATTTCGACTTATTAGAAATCCTAAGTTTATCGTTAAGTCAACAAGATGTGTACACAAGAATGTGTGCAGATTTTGGTGTGCTTTGTGGTAGAGTTATTGTAAATGGGGGTTACGGGGTACCTAATGCAAAGGTATCTGTTTTTGTACCTCTAGCTGAAGAGGACGCGGATAATCCACTAGTAACAGAATTATATCCTTATACACATATTTCAGATAGTGATGCTGACGGTGTTAGATATAATTTATTGAGTAAGGAAAAAAACTTTGAATGTCATATACCTGTTGGTACATTTCCTTTAATAGGTGACGTTTTAACAAGACAAGAAGTAGAATATGTTTATAAAAAATATTATAAATATACTGTAAAGACAAACGAATCGGGTGATTTTATGATTTATGGTGCTCCAGTAGGAACTCATGATATTTTAATGGATGTGGACGTGAGTGACATAGGATGTTTTTCTTTATTACCACAAGACTTTAAAGAACAAGGATTCTCCAACAACGAGTTTGACGGAGCAAGATTTAAAAGAAATACATCAATAGACTCATTACCACAAATTATGAGCCAAACAAAATCAATAGACATTAGACCTTTTTGGGGTGACGAAGAGTTTTGTAGAGCCGCGATAACTAGAGTAGATTTTGATTTGTCCGATAACGGATTTAAGATAGCACCTAGTGCTATTTTTATGGGGAGTACAGCAACTGATACTGATAAAGATTCTATAAATAAAAGTTGTAGACCAAAAAAACACCAGGGTGACCTATGTAGTTTAGTTACTGAACCAGGATTAATAGATTGCATAAGGTATACCCCATTTCTTACCTATGATGCAAATGCTTATGGATATGGGTCAATCCCACTAGGAGGTACTGTACCAGTTTTAGAAAGATATTATTTTGAAAATAATGGTAGGGTTATCGATAGCACCGGTTCATTTTTAATACATATGCCTATGAATTTAGACCATATGACAACTAATGAATTTGGTGAGTTGGTAGAATCGGGTAATCCTGATGTGGGAGTACCCACAAGAGCACGATGTAGGTTTAGAGTTAGACCAGAACAATCAGCTGGTTCAGCAAGACTTAGAAGAAAAGCAACTTATCTAGTACCGAATATTAGAGAATATGACCATGGCCCAGCAAACCCACAATGGGTAAATTCACGTAGTTATTGTTTCAGTACTAAGTACTCCCATTATCATCGACATGCACAGACGTATTTAATACCGGCAGCAAAAGATTATTTTTATGATATGACCTTTAATAGGGTATATAGTCCAGCACAATTTCATGACCACGTAAAACACAATGGAAGAAGACAATTTATAGGGGTAAAAGAGATATTACCGGAAGAAGACCAACAATGTTCTACAACTGCAGTTCACTTCCCTATTAATAGTGCAGTAAGAAAAATAACTTTTATGCTTATTATAGCTCAATTTATAAATGAATTCTTAGGGATGTTATACGCGATGTTAATAACCTTTGTTTCTTTATTAGCATTAATATTTGGAATTGTATTAGGGATTGTATTTGCAATAATTGGGGTTATATGTAAACTATTACAATGGTTATGTGACTTATTTAATACTTTACCTTCTTGGTTATTTAAATGTCCTGGGTGGTTACAACAATTAATATGTGATTTAGGGTGTGGTGACTTTTGTTGGTCGGGTCCTAGTTGTTTCGGATGCCAAGGACCAGGCACCAATTGTTTATATTTTGGTATTCCTCTGGGGTTTGTTTTATTTACTTTAAGACAAACCAAATATCCTGAATGTGAAAAATGTAAATGTAGGGGGATTATGGGTGAATTAGGCACTGGTTTGCATTCTGATTGTAATGGTGGTAATCCAGGTAATATTCCTGGTAATAGTGGTGGACCATGTCCTTCCGCGGGACCGATTTATTCTTTTGGGGCTCAAATGGGTGTTTGGGGTGGTGACGATTGTTGTCCTGGAGGTGACGATACTTTAGTATGTTGTCCAGACAATTATGGGTTTGATTCGTCAAATACGAGCAGTGTAAATGATTTTGCAGCGTTTGGTGGTTGTTATGTTAAAGTGGTATGTATGAATATTGATTGTATGGGTGAAAACTTTAATATGAGATTATTACAAGAATGGATAAGAAGACAAAATATCGCAGATTCTTTATGTGCAGGAATAATGAACTATTTTTGGGAAAATGCATGGGTAACTGGATTTTTATATATGTTCCAGTTTAAAGCAAAATTAGCTTATGACGCAGTAAACGAAAATTATAATGGTTCTGATTATTGTAGGAGAGTTGTTTATATACACCCTAATGACCACATATTCTATTATAGGTCAACACCATTCACACCCAACCCAGTAACTGGATTAGGGACCTTCGATGGGGATGATGAAGGGGTAGCTCTACCTTGGTGGGGACTATTTGGTGGAAATCCTGACCACGCAGACGGAGACCAAAACCAACACATACTTTTCCCAACAACAATGACCGATATGGGTTCACGAAATCAATGTATTCAGGATATATGTTTAGACCCTAGATATGCGGAAGAATGTTCGGTAACTGACCAGATAGGGTCCACTTCTTTTCAGGATATAACAGAACTAGTTTCAGACATATATAATCTAAAAGCAAATAACCCTAATGTAATTGTAGCATCCCTTTTTAATAGACCAGAAAAAGAAATTGGTGGAGATGTAGCACAAGCAATTATGCAAAATTGTATGGTTGGGATTTATGGGTATGAAACTAATATGAGTAATGTAGATTGTGATTGTACTACTGCAGCACCCGCAGTTAATAACACACCAGGGTTAATAGAATATCCCCCTACAGTAGACCAAAACGTTAACAACACAAATGTGGTACCAAATATACCACCAGGAGTATACGTACAGTATGCAGTAAATATAACTCCTGGTTATACAGTACAATGGGAACCCCATCTATTTACAGCCTCCACCTCAACTATGATGAGTGGGGAAAATTTACAATATTGTTTAGGTTTCTCATTAAGTTCTAGTACACAAGAAGTTCCTTTTTATCCTTGGAATATAGCGGGATGGGGTCCAGGTCAAACTGGTTGGTTCGGCAATGAACATAGTGATTGGCAAGGAACTATAGGGTGGTATTCACAAGCTGTAGCTGGAATAAGTAATCCGATGGTACCATTTACAATAGCACAATATAATTGGTCTTACGGGGTAGACCCACCATCAGGACCTTCCCCCACTTGGTCTAGTGCCTCAGGATTATTCCAAGGAGGAAACAACGGACCAATGGGAGCACCACCATTTTTGGTTGGTTCAGTAGGTGGACCAGGTGGTTTTCAAGCGGTATGGGGTAGTAGTGGACCAGGACCAAATACTAACAGTTTTCCACCTATGTCAACTACCAATACCCAAACAATGCAAATGTCAGGTCCATTATTTTATTATTTTGGTCTTAGACCAGGAGAAACTTCTTACCATACTTTTATTAGAATGTATGTGGACGAAGAATTAGCAGATACTGTTTTATAATGAGTAATGAAAAAAACATAAGAATTGTTAAAGGTAGTGAAAAATTTGCCGGCTCCCAAGATAAAGATATTGGGTTACAGCCCCTTCTAACTTCAGACCAAAAAGGGTTAATTCAAGGGGACAGAAACCTAGTTTTAAATCTAAGAGACCAATTTGGTTTAGAGAGAGAATATTCCCAAAGATATAGAATAACAGGTAAATTAGATTTTTTATATAAAAATGTGATAAGTGGAGAAACCACGGACCCTAATTTTTTAAAATATATGTATTTCACACCTAATCATTTAGGTTGTCCCGATGCCAGTCTCTATGTACTACCTAATGCTGGACCTCCCTGTACGGGGCTTCCGCCGGCCATGTTATTTGATTTAATTCCTAGAGAAAAATTTGGAGCCCCAGGAAATCCAGCACTGTTCAACACTTTACATGCATATCAGGAAAATAAAGTTTTATATCTTTCCTATGTATTTTCATCTAGATGTGAAGATATGAGGTATTATGTAAATCCAGGTACCAACGACTACATGGATTTTAGCGCTTGTGACGGTATACCTTTTGAGGTAGAATTAGTTACAGTAAATGGTAGAGAAATCGCAAGATTCACCTGTAAAGTACCACATGGAGTAAAAGTGGGCGAACATATAGAATTACAAAGTAGTGGAGTAGTTAATGGAGCCGCAACGTTAGTACCAAATCTAACTACTGGCGCACCAGCCGTTACTAGTGCTGGTGTGGTGGTAGGGTCACAACCTATAGCTACCTTTAATACACTAAAAGTAGATTCATTAGGTGATGAATTTGCAGGTACTAAAGAGTTCATCATAAATGTAGATATGAGAGGAATACAACCACTACCCTCTAATCCAGTAGGTACATTTAAAAGAATTATAGATTTAGATAACACACTAGAAAGTCGCTCAAGTTATTATGTCCACCAACATAAGATAGTAACTAATAGTGATGGTTATACATTGGATAGAACAGGTTTTGAAGAAGGAATATACAATAAAACGGGCAGAGCATTTAGTGCAAGAAAAACACCAGACCAAACACTTAAACAAGTAGTTCTACAACATTTTCCATCTTATGTGTTTTGTTTTACACGAGATATGAATACTGAAAATTATTACGACAATTTAAATAGACCCCTAACTGAATTGTATTTAACTGTATTACCTACTAATAGAAATAATATGTGGGATTGGTCAAGTAACGCCCCAGCGAATTATGGTTGGACATGGAATTTTGAAAAAAATGGTTTTGTAGACCCATTCGTTGACCCTTCGGTAATGCCGATAAACCCAATAAATTTACAACAAACTAATAATAATGGTATAGATAATTTTCCTATAAGTGGGCATACATTTAGAGGTGCGTTTGCAGAATATAATGAATTAGAATTAAAAGAAAGAATTATATCAGAAATAGGGCATTCACTAAAATTTAATACAGCTGCAATGTATGAGATAGGGGGTGCAGCGATTGACCCAGTCAAATCAATTTATAAGTACCAACCACATCACAGAATGCCTTTAAGAAAATTTTCGAATACTATTGTTAACGGTAACCGATTCATTAGTTCTCCACAATACGCTACATATTCTACTGTATCCGCAGAATTCAGATGGAGACCTATCCTACCTATAGAATTTTATGAAGATAGTTATAATGGTGTGAGCTATCCTTATCTTAATGATTCACATTATTTTAATAAGGATATTGAGTTTTTGGTTGAACCTATATTACATAATTATACCGCAACAACCCTAAATATTATAAATCAATACGTAGATGACTGTGAATAGAATACAAATAAAAGCTTCTCTGTCAGATGATAGGGTTGTGATACCTATTGGTCAAACTTTTGACGAGGTTGGTAGAGAACAACTTATAGAAACTTACGAACAAAGTGAATTACAAGATAATATAAATGAAATTATTGATTATGAAACCACTACGTATTCACACACTGGTGTTGTTCCGGTCATTAATCCTTTAGTGCATGACTATAATACCTATTATGAATTCTGGTTCTATGATGATACAAGTAATACCTACCCTATGCCACATAGTTATAACCAACAATCATTTACCGACACACAACTAGCAAAACAAACTAAATCATTTACTAATAGTTTTTATAAATTTGATTATTATGACGCTCCATATAGAAAAGAACAAAAACTAATGTTCTCTATAATCGTTACAGCCACACAATCTAAAAGAATAACGGTACCTATTGACCCTTCAGAATATGAATATGTGGTACAGATAGCGGAAGGAGTAATGGGTGCACCAAATTGGGATATCTATTTACCTGAAATGACATTAGGTCCTCTAAATGACGGGCAAAACATGTACTCAGAAGGATATTTTATACAATGGTTAAAAAGAAGAGAGTATCTACCCAACGACACATTCTATATGTCATGTAAATTTTTTAACGCACAAACTGGTAAAGTAGTACGAATGGTAAATAGAAACCCAATAGACCCTATTACTGCACTACCCTATACTTTGTACGAATATTCAGATTGGTTCTATTATGAAGTAAAATTAAAAATAAATAATACTACAATAAATCCAAAGTTTAGTTATACTATAAGAGAATGTAATAGCTTAACTTTATCTTCAGGTATACCTGGGTCCCAAGCTGGTGTAGTGGGTAATCCAATAAACTTTTTTGAATACGTAAACCCTTAATGGAAAGACAAAAATTTAGAATAAAGAGAAAAAATACCCAATTCTACGGTACACCAACATGTAGTACCACAGGTACCACTGGGTTATGGCCGTTAAATTTAAGTCTACCTAGTGTTAGTGGACAAAGTAACGCGTGTGATAATGTAATTATGTATACTTCATTAGGTAGTCAGGTAGTAAACGCTATTAATGGAGATATGACAACATTTCCAGACGAACTGAAAGAGTGTAGTATGACTAACCCATGTGCAATATTATGGGACGTTATATCACCACCATTTAATGACCCTACACAATGTAGAAATGGTGATGGAGATGCGTGGGTAAAATTTAAAGGGTTAACATATTGGAGTGCTGGAACCCCAACTATAGGGACATATAATGAACTTATAGATATATACCAAATATATAATGCAGACCCAACTATTAATATTTTAGGTCAATTAGGTGGTTGGTTCGCCCCTATATTAACTGGGTGTTTTTGTGAAAATACATTTACAGGGCAAGACCTTAGTGCTGTAGACGTTTTCCTCACCCAAGACTTTAATGACATTGGACACTATAGTATTTGGGATGGTAATATAAGTCAAAAAGATGTATTCTCTAATTTTCTATTCACTTCATTCACACCATTTAACGTACAAGTATTTAATACTACAGATTTTGAATTTTATAAAAATTTACCACAACAATTTACTATAACTTGGGGTGACGGTAATACAAGTAATCTAGTTGGGGGTAATTTAACCGCTGTTAATACATATCCGTTGGGTGTCTACGCCACTTATATATGTACCATAACCCAACAAACTCCATGGGGTCCCCAGAGCACAAGTAAGGCAATTACAGTGCCTAATCTTAGTTATATGAATCTTCTAGGCCAACCATATACTCCGACAGGAGCTGGGGTACCAGGATATGGTACAGGTGGGTTACAAGCAGCACAAAATCAGACAACTTTAACAGGACCACAACTCTATAATAATGCTAATTTACCAAACGGGATTTTTATCGGTTCAGCCACAACTTATTTTGGTGCATATGGAGTAGAGGGAACCCCAGATTATTTACCATTAGACACCGGGACAAGTATATTACAATATACAGCAATGAGCCCAACTGCATGTTTTGAAGTATCTGGGATAACAGAAAGTTCTCTAGGCGCCTTCCAGATTTATTCTAGTGCACCATCTAACGACCCCAATCTCGCTCCCGGATACTTTATTAATACACCAACCCCAATAGGTGGTGATGTAGAAAACCCCTTAACGAACCAACTAGAAAATCAATTAATAGGACAAATATTTGTAGCGACAACTACATATACAGGATACACAATAGAATCAGCTGCAGTGGGCTCAAATACCACACCTATAGACTTTTATGATTTTAGAAATGGAATAACTATTTTTGTAGCACAAAGTTGTGGGTTAAATGCAAACTCATTCGGAGGTGGTCACTGTTATACATGTCCAATAGAACCATGCATATATTGTGAAGAAAAAGATGAATATATAGACAGAACAACAACAGGACCTACCGCAGGACAAGCAGTACTTATTGAGTTTAACTCAGCAACTAATACCAACTACGCTGCTCAAGGAATATCTTGGTCACCTAATACTGATTATCTAGAAGGTGATATAGTATTTGACGTAACATCTAATATATGTTGTTGTTATATGGCCGTTAAAGATATTAACCAAAGTAATCCCGTATTTTCTTCTGCCTGGGTAGGTGTGCCTCCAGCACTAACTAATAATGGTGTATGGACCGACCCACTATTAGGGGGGTTAGGTGAGGTTCATATTTGGGAACCATGCTGTTACTACCCAGATTGTGATTGTGCACCATGTCCTACAGGGACTCTAGTACCTTGTAACGACCCAACATTACCAGCTATTTGGGGTGGACCAAACTCCAATAACGGAGGGGTATGGCAGAATGGATGGAACTATACTACCGGACAATTTATTGCAGATACTCATGGTAATTGTTATAAAGCTTTACAAAATGGATTATTAGGTGAACCTACAGGTGCTACAGGTTCAGTGGAATGGGAATATACTGGGTGTATAAGTTGGATATGTCCTACGGACCCAATAAACCTACCCCTCTATGGGTGTGAACCACTGACGGGTAGTAGTGTAACGGTAATAAATAGTTATTTTCCATCACCAGGAATGGTTTTTGTAGGTAATGCATTTTATGATTCCTGTATACAAGATTTTAATGATGGACTATGTCCTTACCCAGAAAGGTGGGTGTGTGATGACCAGTATAGCTGTGGGACTTGTATTCCCATCTATCCAGGTCAAACCAGCCCAATGGGGTACCCATATAACTTTGGGGGTTATCCATTCTCTTTTGTGTTCTCTTCACAGACTGATTGTAATAATTGGTGTAACCCACCACTATATTCTTGTGCGACACCGACATACCCATGTTGTAGCACCATCGCCTGTAATAATCAAGCTCAATATTTTGCCATAACAAATATGATACCAGATGGTATGTCAGCATCTGATGTGTTACTTAATTATGGGTTATATCAAGCACCTACATATAATTTAACGGACTGTCAAAATACTTGTTGTGAATTAACATATCAATGGAATTGTGAAGGTATGTGGGTACTTGGAGTTCTAGAAGGTTGTGTAGCTACACCTTTTGCGGTTATACCCCCTAATGCTTTGGGGGTAGGTCCAGTAGGTGGCCCACAAACACTATCTGATTGTCAAGCTCTGAATAATGGAGGAGCGGCAGGAATAAATCAGGTTCCTCCACTTGCGTGTGGGTGGTCATGTACCACACCAACCGCTGTATATAATCCAATGCCAGCTGACCCATTTGGGTTAGGGTATTATTCTAGTCCTTGTACACCATGTTATACCAGTAACTGTGCACCATTTCCTGATGAAATTAGTTGTGTTACTGGATGTACCGACCCAAGTACTTGTTATATATGCGACTGTTCAACAAATACAGGATACCAATCCTTTACCCCTTGTCCCACACCAACTACCATAGGTAGTAATATATTTGGCTCGAATAATGGTGTGGCTTCTGGTCCTGCATCACCTGTATATGGTTCCGCATACGATAATGCTTTAAGCTATGCAACACCAGCAGCCGCAATAGCGGCAGAGTGTTGTGATTTTGGTTGGGACTGTTGGATTATAAACGACCCTAATGACCCTAATAATGGCCAACCTACTGGGGATGGGTGTGTATATTACGCTAACTGGACCTCAATACCCCCTAGTCTAACTGCAAGTACTAATGGACCTTATAGTTCTCATACAGAGTGTTGTGAAGAAACAAGTTGTTGTTATGCAGAATGTGATTGGCAAATAGCTTTAACCACTACCTATTCCAATAATGTACAACCTTGGGGATTTTATCCATGTGTATATATGTCGGCTCTAACATCCAATTTTGCCACTTGTCACCCAGCAAATCCCATGCCAGCCTCTCCGTCCAACCCATACTGTACAATATTAGATTGTTATACGGTAGAAAATCCAACAGATAACATGGATGAAAGATGTGAGGATGATGCTGCATCATGTGTTTGTTGTTCCGCATATACTTGGACTCAATATGGACTTACGGTCCCACTCCTAGATAGAGGAGTGTTTATATATCCCGGTATAGGATACCAGATATATGATACGGTAAGTCATTTTGATGCAGATACAAAAGAGTGTTGTTTTGTGTGTATGTGTCCTAGTTTAGGTGCTGGAGCTCCTGGTGTACTTGGGGTGTTAGATTGTGATGGGTTTATACCCGACGATGGACCTGCACCTACGGGTCAACCTAATTGTTGGGAGAACTGTACCTATCAACCAACCAATATTGCATACCCTATATTAGTAACATATGACTCTGACGGTTATGTTATAAATGTGTCCCCGGAACATTGTCCAGCCTGTGAGGCATATAGTGCACAGACTTATGAATGTACCTTAGATGGGTGTATAGCGTCTCCATGTGTCATAAACGGAGCATTTAGTATGACTTCACAAAATTGTTATGATAATATAAATTGTGTGGGGCTTAGTGGACAACACGAATGTGACGCTGGATGTTATTGTGAAGAAGGACCAGGGGGGTCACCGGCAACACCATGGTCTCAAACCGGATGTGTGGTACTTCAAGACTGGTTAAACCAAACCGACAATATATATACAGGTGGTTATCCTTCATACCCGGGTTTTGTACCAGCAGCAGGATACCCTAACAATATCTTACCATTCCCTATGGGTACTTATCCTTTCGCTACATTAAATGTTTGTTTAACAATGATAAGTGGTGGATTAGATTGTTGTGATGACCCTAGATATTTTTGTGACCATATATGGCAATGTGAACAACCCTTACCAGCAGGTCAAGGGTGTCAACCTATATACCCTGGAGACCCAAATTATGCTATAGCACCATTTACAGATTTAGCAACATGTCAAGTTTACTGTAGATGGGAATGTGATAACCAAGGACTTGGACAATGCCAATTCGTACCTAACTCCATCGCAGCAATCTTTTTTCTTAGTGGACCAGCTTGTCAACTAGCTTACGCTAATTGTGATTGTAAACCAGTAGTACCTGATGAATGGTGGTGTGATTGGAGTGGTTTTATAGGTACCACCCCATTGTCATCTAATTGTATCTTGGTGACAGGAGGAGCGACACCACCAAACCCATTAAATTCTTACGGTATTGACCCAATGACTCTCCAACCATGTTTGTGGGGAACAGCAGGTTGTTACTCTTTTGGTAGTCAACCTCTATGTGAAGCATATTGTAGGTTTTGTTGTGATGTAGCACCACCAGGAACATCATTTTGTCAGTTAGATTGGTTTAATCAACAATGTGATGTGTCATTGTATGATTGTACACAAACCTCTATAATATTATATGGTTCATATCCCTGCTATGATAGTCCTGATGTGGAATTTTGTTGTGATGATACATTAGGGTGTATTTCTTATACAGGCCCAATGCCCCCAGGATGTGTTTATGGACCATATACCAATATGGCGGGATGTCAATCAGAATGTAATTTCTTATGTGATGACTGTGTCCCAACGTGTGAATGTATATTCGTAGGTGCTTTACCAGGTGGATGTGGTTTAGCCACTCCATACAGTTCTATAACCCAATGTGAAACAGCGATATCCGTTATGATTCCACCAGTTATATATGGTGACAATGGGTGCTGTGATTGTTGGGAATGTCATACCCAAGGAGGGGTGTATTATGAGATACAGGATGCGATGGGGTTCTGGGTAGGGGTTACACAAACAGTTAATTTAGCAACGCTACCCGCTCAACCATGGGTGTCCGGTCAGATGTATTCTATTGGTGATGTGGTCTTGGCGGGCGCCCAAGATGGAGCAGACCCAACATGTTGTTATGTATTAGTTTACGACAACATAAATTGGAGCATGCATCCAGCAACAGCTTATGCAAATTATTTAGCTGCGTATAATAATAACTTACAAACCCAATATACCTGGGCGTGGTGGATTCCATGTGACATAGACTGTCCAGAAGGAGGACCTGTTACGGGGTGGGAATGTGAACCAGGTTATTGGGATTACAGTTGTATATCCAAACAAATTAAATTGGGTGATGGTGTAGCTACATGTTGTGCTGACTGTGCAGGAGGTGGTGGTGGATGGAGTCTAAGTATTCCAGGTGTAGGTCCAGGAAGGTGTAAAGCAACATACCCAAGAGAGACATTAAGTCTACTGACCGACCCCCTTAATAATATTGGAGCTCCATTTTTCTGTGTAGATTTGAATGTGACTATAAGCCCAATTTACAATGCTAGTATGGATATTAGATTCAGAAAATATGAAATGCCTAACACTGATGGAACACCAGGTGGGTTTAATAATGTAAGTGGATGTTGTGAAGGTTGTAACTTATTAGATGACCCTAACGATTATGGTGGTCCGGATGCTGGATGTCTATACGGAATTAACTACTTCCAAGTTGTAGGTGCGGTAGACTACATAGACTCAATGAGTGGGAATTATTGTGTGGGTTTAACCGCTAATTTTCACAAATGGACCGATTTTGTTTCCGCACTTAATGTTTGTGGTATACACCCAGGTGGAACCCCATGGGACGCAACCGCAGGTCCCGCACCCCCTTATAATATTTGGTTTGACGATGTAGAAACTTATTTAAATACTGACCCTTTATGGGTCGCCGATGATTCTTGGTTGTATATTGATTGGACTTATTGTTTTTGTGTCGACCGACCTTGTTCTTGTTATGAAATTACAGGGAGTACTGGTACATACCCGTCTGAATCTGCATGTGAACAAGATTGTTGTCAATACTATGAGTGTACAGATGACCCAAATACAGGAGCACCGTGTACCTGTGTACCATTACCTATAGGACAAGTAGGCCCATACCCGACTTTAACCGCGTGTACAAACGACCCACTTTCCTGTTGTAATACATATTGTGATGATTGTGTGGGTACAGTAGGTCATTCAGTTGTAAAACAGGAATTCGATGGTATATATAACCCATATCAGATACAAAGTAGTGCATCTGCAACTGTAGGTAATAGTGCTGGAAATATAACCCCATGGTTCCCAAACACAATTTGGGACTACAACGAAGTAACGGTAAGTCCAAAAGATGGGTGTTGTTATATCTCGAACCAGCATATGGGTGAACAAGTACATCCGTATAGTTCATATGACCCCGCAATATGTTATGATATGTTTTTGGTTGGTCTAGCGTGTGACGGAAGTGACATTGGTTCTCCTACGTCAGTTACTACAGCACAAAATGATATGTGTCCATGGTGGCCATGTGACCCAGACTGTGCGGGGCTAGAACCTAGTGGTAGTGGTTCTTGTCTAAAATGTTGTGAAAAGAACGGAAGTAACGGTACCATAACAATTATGCTATTACCAAGTGCAAATCCATGTAAATGCCCACAGGGATGGTCCACCGTACCGATAGGAGACTGTGGACCAGTAATATCAGGAGCACAATTATAATATGGGAAGAGAATTTGGTACACATTATAAATTTGAAGTAGGTCCAGTAAAAGTTGAGAAAACATTATACCGACCAACAATCCGTAGATTTAACGACTGGTATAGAAAAATAAAGGATAGACCATGGTTTAAAAATTTTGAATTTGTCATAGTAGGGGGGTTTGCTAATGTAATTAATGACGTTAATCCCTGGCGTACGTGGGATGTGGATATTATAATGATGTCCGATTATGATGAAAAAGATAATCTACAAATTAGAAATTGTCTCACAGAATGTTCACACGCAGCATTAGTAGACTTTGATTTTTTTTTGGATATCTACTATCACGATAAAACAAATTTTTATAATATAGAAGAAGACTTTAGAAATGCACATGAATCCATTAAAAACGGTACACTATATGAAAAAAAATATAAACATGAAATTCTTCAGTACACACAAGAGGTAAAACGGAATGACAAAATAGTGTCCAACTGGGCAACAGGAGAAAAAGTAATAGAAGGATTATGGAAAAATTCCTTAACTTTCCCCAGCTATAAACAAGTAAAAAAATTAAAAGCTGGTAAAATTTATACCCCTCCTATTTTATTAAGTGAATATGAGGAAATAATAAATCATAAACATAATATTTATATATAAAACAATATGGGGTTTACAAAAGTATTTACATCGGGATGTATTGAAGCACTGACCAAAGAAGAGGTTTTAATGAATGTAGTGGAGAGACCAGAGACCAGGTCTAATATATTTATTGAAAGAGGTAAAATTTCGGTTTTCGAAAAAATACAAAGACTAGGACAAACATTTAATTTAGGGCAACTCACATTACATGGATATGGTTTTTATAAAATAAATAAACAATTATAAGAAATGGCATTAGGAGCATACGGAATAAAAAGACCAGCAGACGTTTTACCAGACGATGTACAGATAATTGTGCACTTCACACCAAGTAGAGATGCCACAAACACCTCTATAGTGAGCTCAATTCCAGCAAATCAAGTTCTTAGTCCTCATTTTCACAATACTACTACCGGTGGAAATTCTGGAGTGGAGGTTCTAGGAGGACTATATGACCTAAGATTACCAAGTTCTATATTTGCACAGAAAGGGATTTATACGGTTTATATGAGACCAATAGAAATTAGAACTACTATTACAGATTGTGGGATACTATCATCTTTACCAAACGTAAAAGGGCTAGTATTCGATTTAAATCAAATACCAGCACAGTTTAGAAGTAGATTTAGACCACATTCCTTAGTGGGGTATAGGATAGAGTATTTACAAGCAAGTGGGGAGAAAATACATAATTTTTATAGGATAGTTACGTCTAATTTTTATTGTGAACCAGTACCAGCTAACTTAACAAATCCTAACCAGGTTTCTCCACGATATGTTTACACTAATACAGAATCTAATTTAGTTTTTTGTACCCTAACACCAACTAGTGCACCATCTAATAACCCTAACGCAATTCCTTTTATAGGACAACCTGCACAGTCGGTAGTAATAACCAACACCTTCTTCAACCCATTAGTGTTAGATATTGAAATGGTGGACCATGACTTCGAAACCCTAGCAATTTCATTATACGGCAACCAAAGTAAATCTATTGATGATGGTATCTATACATTATATGATTTATCAGGCCAAAATAATATCTATGCACAATACGACTTATACGAGGTAAGAGACCAATTTAATGACCAATTATATGAAGTTAGACAAAATAGAGGAAACAATATCGATTTTAATAAATCCTTTGCGAATGTAACAACACCTTAACGTATCATGGCGAGTAATAAATTTAGATACCCACCAGCTCCAGGACACGGGGGAGATACGTTTAGTGATGCTTTAGTAGGACTACAACTTACTGACGGGTCTGCACAAATGACAATGGGGAATTTCACAACGCAACCCCAAAACTCTACACTTCTATCTACACCTAATCAACAAATTACTACTTTTTCTTCACCCATTACATTAGATAGTTTGAATATTGGGGATTTAGAAATGGCTCAAGCTACTGTAAAAAATAACTTGGAAATTTTTATTAATACGGATACTTCAGATATAAGTAATTTAGTATTATACGGCTCACTCAAAAAGAGATTCAGTGTCGCGACCCACAGCATAATCAATAATTTTCCAGCAGCTTTATATATTGACGGCATAGACGAAAATTTCTTGGGTGGGAATATCACCGCATCCAACATAATATACAGTATCAGTGAAGATACCACAACTTTTAATGTAAATGTTAATGTAATATCTAATCCGTTTGATATTGAATTTACAACAAATGGAAACTTATTGGACAACCCTATAAGCCCCCAACAAATTTTAAATAATTTAAATGAGTTTGGGCAAACCGCAAACACTATTACGGGTATAGCAGAAGGCAAGGTATCACCAATAAGAAACATGACTAATGAATTTAAACAATATTGTCTTACATTTGGTGGTGGGTTAGGTACAGGAGAATATAAAATAAAAGAATTTACACCCCAATCCGTCGGGGTTAACACCATATCACTTAAAGTACAAGGTAAACCCTTTGGAAATTTTAGTAATGTAAAAACTAAATTTTACCTAAAACCCACATTACAAAATAGTGAAAAAGAATTTAAAACATTTTTAGGTGTCGAAAAAATGTTACTTAATAGAGATATAACCCCTATATACACAAGTACATTTAAGATGATACGAGAAACGACACAGGGAATTACATATATTGATGAGATTACAAAAACATGGCCGTTACAAGACGAAGTTAACTTAGATATTACTACTATTAACTATACTAATTATTTAAAATCTTTAGCGGAATTAGGTGAGGAACTGGATAATCAAAAAACAAATTTAATCTCTCGTTTTTTAACAACAGCGGCACTTAAGGAATTTGATACAAGTGACCAAAAAGTAGAAAAAACCTTACAAGTATACGGTAGGAATTTTGATGATATAAAAACATTTGTAGATGGTATAGCGTATATGACTAATGTCACTTATGACAGTAAAAATAACATACCTAATGAATTAATTAAAAATTTCGCTCAAACACTAGGATTTGCTACACCTAGTACACTAGATAATAATAAATTCCTTGACAGTATTTTGGGGGTTACAAAACCCACATATTCCGGTAGTTCTATTAGTAAAACTCCAGCAGAACTAGATATTGAATTATATAGAAGGATTTTACTTAATATGTCACATTTGTTTAAATCTAAGGGTAGTAGAAAATCTATAGAGTTTTTATTAGAGTTAGTTGGGGCACCTCCAGCGTTAGTAGAATTTAACGAATATATTATATTAGCAGACCAAAAAATTAGTACTAATAGATTTAACGAAGCGTGGGAACCATTAAAAGACGGGACTTACAATACAGGTAAAATTAAATACAGTATACCATTCCAAACATTCTTTACGGCTACCGCGACCACAGCACATCCTTTTAGACGAGAAGACTATCCTATTGATAGAGATGGGTACCCCACAGTACCAAGAACTAACAACAATTATTTCTTCCAGAGAGGAGCGGGTTGGTTTGAAAGAACACAAACCCACACATCAGATTTAATTGTTAATAGAGAAACATCTACAGTAACTGGATGTACCCCCACCCTAAAAATGAAATTTAGAGAATTTACATGGGGTGGATTTTGGACAATGGGAGAACATTCTAACACTTTTAATGCACCATATCTAGATAGGTTTTGGAGATTCCCCTTAATGCATTTTGGTTTTGGTTTAGAAAGAATAATAGACGATAAAAAATCCTGGGTTAGAGAGCAGAAAGATTTATATATTATAGATGAAGATTTTCCCGTATATATGGTAGGAGATGTGCACGTAGCAGCATCATATACCCATTCTGGTAATCCATTTTCAATAGACGGTAGTGAAGAAAAAGAATTTAAACGAACTGTAGCGAAGTTAGGATGCAATGATTTAGACAACAAACTATCTACATGGTTCGATAAATTAGTACTCTATACCCAAAACGGTACTTGGCCACTCGTAAGGAAACAATTAGCATCCAAAATAAAATATGTTGAACATATAAAAAGAATAAGGTGTGGGGTAAACCCAGTTATTAGAGATTACGAATTCAAAGAAAGGGCAGCATACTATGGTGTGAAAGACGAAAGATTAGTTTTAAATGTTAAAAATGTTGACCTTAGTTTAAATATTGGTCAAGCGTTAGCATATGATGTTTGGAAACAATCCGCAGAGTATGATTGTTTATTTAGTGGGGGGTCACTACCCTTATACTACCCACAAAAGGATGGAAGGTGGGACGCAACGGACCCGAAACTAAATGCAAAAACATCAAACTTTAAAAATTTCGCAAAAGATTTTTGGAAGTTCTTCATTGACACTAAAAATAGGATGACCATCAACGATGGTAAAACAGGTGGATACCCCACACTCCAAAAAATATATGTAGATTATTTACAAAAAAAATGTGGTGAAAATAATCAATATACGTATAGTAAAATGTTGGAGTACGCACAGTCATTAGGAGACTATTGGATAAGAATTATTGAACAAATGGTTCCAGCTACTACATTATGGACAAGTGGGGTAAAAGTAGAAAATTCTGTATTTCATAGAGATAAGTTTGTTTATAGGTGTTATAGTATGACTGGAGTAACTATGCCGATTATCCCATCGGTAGTTATTTCTGCTGCTACCACGGGATATACTTCTTTCCCAGCACCCCAATTTAGAACAATGCCAATGAGTATGCCACCCCCAGCTAACCCACAAGCTAGGACCGTTTATTACAACAATATTATTAGTGGAACCACACCAAACCCTATCTCTACATACATAAACACTTATAATATTAATAATAGAAATATAGTATTTGGTAGCGCTATAGTTAATGAAGAAATAAGAACACTAACCAACAAGTTTCACGGTAATAAAGATAAATTTAGCTCTTTTGATTTATTTACTAAACAAGGTAGTACCTATAATCTTTTATGTGTATACGGATTTAAAGATTTTGGTAATGCAGGATTAGAGTGGATTGATGGTTATGATTTAGGAGGCAGTAAATCCACAGCAAGTCCCCCAACACCACAACGAGGTACAGGAGGTACTCGTCAAGGGTCTAATTATCGTAGTAGAGGAAACAGTAGAGGAATGTCTACTACTATGGGTAGGTATTAATTGAAAGGATATGACACAACAAAGTTATAAGACACAAATAGATTTAAGAGTTCTTAGTGAAAAGCTAAGATTCTTACTTTATGTATCAGGTGGAAACACCCCAAAAAAACTATGCGTTGAATTTACCTATGACACCAAACAACCAACAGAATCAATTTATAATGTAGATAAGAATGGTGTAGAACGAATGTTCTTAATATTTAAAAATAAACATCTCCAAGCTAAAACTTATGTACAGGCATTAAGTCTTAACGATAGTGACCTTATATTAGAAGTTTATAAAAATGGTAGTGGAACTTTCGGATTCACCCAATTATCAGGTCGTGGGTTCGGAGCTTTTTTAAGTGACCCACACTATTTTAATTTAGGTAGTATAGGGGCACTCAGAAAATTCGGAGAACCAATAGGACACAAACAACACGCCATTCAAATGGTATTCCCTAAAGCCACATTAAGAAATAGTACAATAGATGGACCATCCTTTGATATAGACATATTGAGTGAAAAATGCAATCAGTATACCCATAATTTATCCTTTAAACTAAAAGCAGATAAAGATGTGGTTATGGTAGGTGATACATTAGATATAAAACCAGTTAAACAAATTATTAACGAATATAAATCTGTAGACCTACCAACCACATACATTAGTCTAGGACAAAAAGAATTAGCAAGTAAGGAAGTAATATTTGATTATAATAAAGAATTAAAAAGACAAGACTGTAATTGGCAAAATTTAACTTTAATAGATAGTCAGGTTTACGCGGTAAATAACACAATTAAACCGTTAACTAATCTAGCTATACTTAATTTACCACCAACTAACGTGATAGAAATACCATATAATATATCACGTGAATACTACAACAATAAAATTATAGAAAGTAGTAGTATCTTAAAAGGAGGAAAAGAAATATACCCATTAAATTGGATAAAAGAATTACAGAATAATGATATTATACAAAGCGCCAAAAAATGTATATCCTTTAGTTTTACTAGTAGAGAACAATTAATATCTTTCGGTGAGAAACTAAAAACTCAACAAATTGGTAGTATAGAAACCTATCCTGTCGTAAATAATGAGGGGCAAACAACTATAACCAAAAGAACATACAGTAAAATATCCCAATGGATAGAGAGAAGTACTTTAAATACGTTTACTGATGCACGGTTTACATATAATGTAGACGGTTATATATCATCCATATTAATTTGCCCAGCAAAAAATAGTAAAATAGGACCAACTAAAATAAGTACGGAAAATAATTTATACAGTGATGGGAGTGAATATGTATTACCTGGAGGCAAGGAATACGTTGGGTATTACAATGTAGATTCAGAAAAAGGAGCACTAACTACAAACCCACCAAAAACAGAAAAACCATATACACCCCATAATAGAAAACCCGGAGCCAACAGTGTAACCCCAAACACACCCCTTATTGCTTTATCTACGTATGCACCTATTAGTGGTTTTAGTAGTAGTGATTTTTGTTTTAGTACTTATGATATTAAAAATGAGAGCGGAATTTATAGTGGATTTACTTATTCTTTAAAGAGAAATGGAACCCTTATACCTACATATGACATACATTTAAGTGGGGCATCATTTTCAGGCAAAACTAGTATACCGATTAGTAATATAGAAAGAAGAAAAAAATTACCATTAATTAATGATTATAGTAAAATGTATACATCGTATGCTTTTCCACAAGCATATGCTGAAAATGGTGGTTATGTGAAACTTAACAATAATAAACCACTACAGTATTTGGAGTACACCGCAAAAACTTCAGGAGTCTATAGATTTACTTATGAAGCATACTTCAATTTTAATTATTACGACACTAAATGGTGTGAATACTTAAACATTAGTTACCCTTCAGGTACCACCAATAATTATCCATCATCCGATTATGATATCAAAAGATTAATAAATACATCTATACTCCAAGCAGGTGAAAACGAAACAAATACTGTACTTCTAGATACAAATCTAAAAATTAATCCAGGTATAAAATATTGTGCTGAAGGAGCGGAAAGAAAGTTTTGTAGTAAAGAGGGGTTCGTCAATACCGGCATCAATGAGTTTAAATTTGTTGTAAATATAGTTAAAACTTCTACTGCGGGTACCGGCACAAACTTAGCTTCCTATTGTGTAGGAAGAAGTAAAACAGACGGTGGGTGCGATGAGTATTTAACCTTATGTGTCTCCAACCTAGATAAAAATAGTAGTGGGTTTACCAGTTGTGTTTTACCTACAGTGTCAGCATCGTCAATATTCACTAAACAACTCCCAGTAAAGGTTGATACCGGATTAATTAACTTAACAAAGGGTGAAAAAGTGATTTTAGAGTACGATACTAGTTGGGAAACAATATCTAAAAGAGGAGGAGTAAGTAATATAGATATAAATGTGGGGCATAAACTAGGAAGTAGTGGGCAAACTACAGAATCACCTTATTATAGAGGAGTTAAACTTAGTTCCGCGAGTCATGTTGTAAGTAAAAATTTATTTTTTGATACTTCTAAAACGTCACTACCATTTAAAATGGTGCAAGGTAATATGCCTTACACTATGACTATGGAGGGTACCTTATATATTTCAGACACTAGTTGTGGTAATATAGTTAAACCTAATGTTACAAGAAATACATTTGGAAACCTTAATTTTGTAGATACTACGGGACCACAACATAGATTAGTTTGGGATAGAGACCAGAACACACCAACAAATCAATGGCAAAGACTAATAGAGTCCAATGAGATAAAAGACTATATTGTAGAAATAGGGGATAAAAAATCCCTTACAACATTAAAAGACACGGGAGTATTTTACTTCTACCTACCTACCTATAATGACGAATACGGGGCAACGTGTAATTATGCCTTCCCTAGCGTATCCCAATCCTATATAGTACAAAACAAATTTAAAAATATAAATGGCAAGATAATAGAACATTTTATTGTAGTAACACCACAGTGTAAATTTTATAAACCCTGTACCGCTATTAAACCTAAAACAGTATATGATATTTTACATAAATCCTTACCCGAGAGACGAAAATTAATTAATTATAATAGAAAATTAACTATAAATGGAAAGGAAATTACAGTGGTGTCTAACAAATCAAATGCTAGCCAAAGACTCACAAAATTACCTTCACAAGTTATTTGTAGGTACTATTGTAGTTGTGGACAACCAGCCACCTCAGCATTGGATATGTTACCTGGAGGGATGGTTGGTAATGCCAATATACCGATAGACTCTATTTTTGGCACTACTAATATTATTACTGACTTAGGTGCTGGAAATTGTGAAGAATGTTTACAAAACGCTACAAATTACTGTTCTAATTTGATGTCAGGTTTACCTGGATGGATGGTGGGTAATGTAGTGACACCACAATGTGAACCATTTATTGTGGGTGATTGTGAAATATCTAATCCTTCTCCAGAACAAACAAATTTAATTCATAAAAAAGGTGAAAGAATTATAGTGACAGTTACCGAGAATAACCAAGTTATTGCTTCAGGTGCTGGAGGAAAACCTCCGGAGTCGCCGGAAGGTGGGGGCTCTAGTGGAAGACCAGAGGGGGGACCACCATTTGGTGGAGGAACAGGAGGACCACCACCACCTCCAGTAGGAGGAACAGGAGGACCACCACCACCTCCAGGAGGAGGTGCATTTGCAGGAGGAAGATATGGTCCGAGTAGTGGTGTAGGAGGCAGACCACTAGGTCCTACTGGACCAGTAGGGGTTGTAGGTGGTTACTTGTGTGACGATACAGCTGGGGGTTGTCAACATACAACAAATCAAACCTTAATTGTATTTACAACCCTGGAAGATTGTAGATTATTTTGTGTAGGTCCCGATGATGGTGGGCCTAGAGACCCAAGAGGACCTGGTGATGAACCTGTAGTGTCATTAAACGAGGCTTTAGGTTTAACAGAAGAAGAATTGGAAGAAATTAAATTAAAAGAACCCGCGAAATATAATGAGTTAGTGGAGGATATAGATAGGCAAGTTGAAGAATACTACGCGAAACCAAGTGAAAAAGCATTTTGTAATACTGGATATTATTGGTGTGAATCACAAGGAGGTTGTATAAATTTAAAGTCCCCGTGTAAGGAATAAAGAAAATAGATATGACAACATTTATAGGAAAAATAAGATTTGATGAGTTTACTCTAACACATTCACTAGAAGGGGAATGTCAAGGAAGTATTCTAAACCCACAAATTTCTGGAGGAACTTCTCCATACACGGTAAGTTGGTCTGGTGTTAATTCGTATGAAGCTGTAACCTTTGACGTTAGAAATCTTTGTCCTGGAACCTATAAAGCGACGGTTACTGATATAAGTGGCTCTACGGGAACAACTACTTTTGGGATTAGTGGATTTACAAAACCAATAATATTAGCTTCACTAACTAATGATGATTGTATATTAGACCCTAATAAGTTCGGTACTATAACAGTGAGTTCTTCTAAAACCGAAACCTCTACTTACTTTTACGAATTATATAAAGATGGAAAAAAAATAAGAACACACTATGGTACTACTGCAGATACTACACATAATTTTGCGGGGTTAGAAAATGGCATGTACACACTTTCTGTTGTGGAAAATAAACCAGCTACCAGTACTACATCTCCTGATAAAAGTGGATGTACTACTTATGACTTTAATGATGGTGGTAATTTTAGTGGGTATTCTTTAAATAGAATATTCTCTAAATGGGAACCATGGGGACCTAGAGCAAGTAGAGATATATCTTTTGGTGTCGGAGTTGGACCTAATACCACCGCTAATGGATTAGGGGTTCAAACAATAAAGTTTAATACTGGGCTAGATACTAATGGTCTTCTATATAGTAATAATCCTTATATTTGGTTTTATACTGGATTGACTACTAATAGATTAACCGACAATAGTACTGATTGGTATTTAGGTAGTAGCGCGTTAACAAGCGCAGACGGTAAAATGCAGGAAGGGGATAATGTCGGACCATTTGATATGGTAAGTTCTGGTTTTACCTCGGTAGGTAAGTACTATTATAATACCAATATTAATAAATTTCTTTATTGGTGGTATGGAATACCGGGTAATACGAGTTATACATGGGTAACCTACGACCCTAGAGAAAATTATGGAGCTGGTACTACCACTATCGTATCCACATCCCAAGACAAAACAGGGGGTGGGAATCCAGTGTCGACAAATAGGGTTATAAACTCTACATTCGGAATAAACTTAAGACCTGTTGATGGTGATGATTTTACAGTTAAAGGAGCCACAAATATAGTCACTAGATTTAGTTCATTTACAAACGCTACAGAATCAAAATTTTCTACGGCGTCAGGAGCTAATAATAACCAATATACAGGATTAGTTAGTAGGTGTAGTTATAATAACTATACATGGGCGACAAGCTTTAATTCAACAGGAAGTGATGACGATAGTATAGGACTTATATTGGCATCCTTTAGAGATATTGACGCTAAATATGGACCTTCAGGAGCAACACATACCCTAACACTGCATTTTTCTAATGTTGCTGGTAGAATTGGAATTAAATCTAATCTAGCCGCAGAAGCATACGGCGCTCCGAGATATAATTTCTTATCCTTCAGCAACTGTCATAGAGGATGTACTTCTGATGATGAAAGTATAGTTACTAGTACGGTATTAGACAATAATGGTGCCAGAGTACCAATTAATGGTGGAACCAACTGGTGGAGTACACAAGGCTCTATAAGGGTTAAAGTTGAAAGGACTGGGACTCTAGGGGAATTCTTTAATATAAAAATGACCGATACTATGGGGACCGCATCGATGGCTACGAAAGCTTCAGGAACGACTAACCCATATAACCCAAACTATGAAATAAACTTAAATTTACTCGATAAAAGTACATGGTCTGGTAACTTAAATAGTGCAGAGGCTTGGGTGGAACCTGATTGGTTATGTAAATATCTAGGGTCTAGAAGGATAGGAGTGTGGGATTACTCACAACCCAGTTGTTCCTGGTATCATATGCAGTTCAGTGCCACACCAATAGATAATAAGATAATAGCTCCTTCATGTAGAAATTTGGACGGTCCTAAAGCAACTATATCATTAACCGCGACCACAGGTACCACAACTAATATTAGTAGAAATAATCCATGTAACGCTACCTTTAATTGTAATAGTGGTGTACCGAATATACGACCAAATGTTAGCATTACAATGCAAACAATGCCCCTCCCAACCCTAGATATAACTGGTGTAGCGACGGTCGGTACCAATATATGCAGTAATTTAGGGGGACAACCAACCCTCCAAACCTACAATATTAATGATATTGGTGGTAAAAATATGGAATTTACATATGGAGGGGATAATACCGACTTCCTTTTCGGTAACGCATATCCAAAATTTAGAATATATCCTTACAACTTCCAAGAAGAAGAATTACATCAAACCCCAGTCTACGAAGCAATATTTGACACCCTACCAACAAGAATAAATAAATCCACACAAGCTTTCGTAATGAGTGCACAAACCTATATTCCATTTTCTACTATTACCACTAATGATAGTTGGGAGTACATAATTAGACCAAGTTACTTATTTAGAGACAAAAGTTCTTTTAATGACTATTGGGTGGACACAGATAACTACCCGACTAACGCACGAGTATATGATGGTGATTTATATATGGTATTGGTATCTAACCCTCTACTCCCGAGTCTTACTATCGATAACTTTTTATACCCTAACAAACCATTTATCCTACAAACTGAACGTTTTAAGGTAGCTGGGTTACCTAACGTTACCGGGGGGACTACATTATATGAAGGAACATACAAATCTTATAAGGGGTCAACCTATAAAATCTTCTTACCAAATGCGATGGGAATAAATATGCTATCCTCTCCTTTAGTTACTGTTAATGGTGTAGTTATGACGGAGGGAATTAGTGCATCTACCGCAAGTAAACCAGCTTCCAGCCTTAGAAATTTAGGTGATTATAAATTTACTGTGGGTATAAATAAAATTGAATTTTGGGAAGAAACAGTAGAAAACGGAGATGATATCCAAGTAGTTTATGACGGGGGAGGAGCCACTTATACACAATTTTTAACTATTCCAGATACCGTAAGTACTAATACTAGCCAAACACTATTCCAAAAAAATGGATATTACTTTATTAATTTAGATAAACAAGCTTTAGGTTCTATATCTATGTTTTTAAATGGGGCCGCTCTAATAGGTGATAAAGACTATTATAGAGTAGGGGGGACACAAATACAAATAATGAATTCTCCATCTTTATTAAGGAGTGGTGACACACTATCACTCTTTTATAAAACTATTTATAGTGTTATTTCTACGGCTATATATAAAAACCCTAGAATCCCTATAACCTACACCAAAGAAGCAAGGGTTGAGGATGAAATTTTACTTAATCTATATAGTAATAATGGTGATTTAATATCCCAACATAGTGAAAAAGTAGATGTTGATACAGTTGGTGTTGTAAGTAAACTAATTACTTTATATCCACCAGCTCCCGGAACTTATTCCTATGAAGTTATAGTTAAGAGATATTATTCTTTAATTAATAAGGAAGTGTTAACAACATCTATTAATACAGAAAGAGTATCTTTTTCTATTAGTAGAGATGTGTTCTATTCACCTAAAACAGCAGTAAATGAGGCTCCTACAAATACCCCTAGTTCTATTAGTGGATATAATTAGGTAGATAAGGGTCTTAAAATGAAATAAAATATATTTATGATAAAAGCTAAAAAACTATGAGTTATATAATTAAAAACAGTACCCAAGGTACTATCGCAGCCAGACTTACTGATGCTGGTAGAAAAAAGTTGTCAGAAGGCAAACTAAATATTGGTTTGTTTCAACTGGGAGATAGTGAAATGTGTTATGATTGTTATAGTACAAGTTTACAAAGTAGAAGTCTAATAGACGGACTAAATATTTTACAAGCAGAACACAACGCACAGAACTTAACCCCAGTTCCAGAAAAAAACAAAGGACATATAAAATATCCTCTACCAGATAGTGTTACTACAGGAAATACAACGACGTTTGGACCTACTATACCCCAACACCAACATGTAGAGGTGTTTAATAGTGCCACACCTAGAGGGTTTTTTAAGGTACCCACTCAAACCATATCTCAGGCTAATACAGGTACTTATACATATTTTTCAGGTCAAACCACAGGACAGTATGTGCTATCCTCGAATTGGACCTCTTGTTTTTCAGATTTAACTGGTAATAATACTTTAACTATTTTTAGTGGTAATTGTGCAGGAAGTCCTGACCCATATACTCCTCGTATTGGGGATTTACTATCTATTACTTATGAATATACCTCTACCTATTGTTCACAATTAAACTATAGTGCAGCGTCCCAAACCTTATTCTACCAAGTTATAGCGGGGAACACTAATACGGCACAGACTAGCACCAGTATTACACTAACCTTGGATAGGGATTTACCTAATTTTTACGCGACACCTTCAGCTATATATTCTGCACAGTCGGGTACTTGTGTACATGTTAATGTTTACCCCCCATTTTCTGCTACTCCTATGATAAATTCTAGTATATATACGTTGAGTAGTAGTATACAGTACTGGTGTAATGATACTTTATCTTTTAATAGTTGTTGTGATGTTTCTACCGATGACGCTAAAATATGGAATATGAATATAAATTGGACACATCAAGTAGCTGGTGTTAATAGTACAACTGTTGGTGTGGATGAGGGTGTAGAACAGTATGGTTCTAGTGGATATTGTAGTAGTAAAGAATACTTCGGTTATGAAAGCAATAATGGACAAACATTTAGTGACCAATATATAGACAATTATCACAATACAATACAAGGTGGTTCATGGTACTACGATTCTTTTTATAACACCAGAGTAGTTTTACCAAATCAACAAAAATGTGTTGGGTTAATACACTACACTAATAGAACTACTACAGATTTTTATGGAGAAAAGTTTGCTATGAAACATAACAATTTTAACCCTACTTCTAGTATAGGTGAAGCTAAAAACTTTAAACTCCACTTACCTTGGTTAATGTGGCATAAAAAACAGATTAATGGTTCAGGTAATGGTTCAGGAGCGGGTGATGAAGGTGTATACGGACAAACATTTTATGTAAACCCACCACAAAACAGTATATTCGCAACTAACCCACATTATATGTACTCTACACCTAATTCAAATATGAATGATTTAGGTTTGAGATACTATCATTTACAAGATGATAATATTGGGACAGGTACCCAACCTAACATTGTTGGTAAAGTTTATCCTGATTATAAAATGTTACTTATTGATGATGAAGAATTATTAGCAGCAATGTCTTATAAATCTAACAGAAGTTATACCTTACCTGCACCCAAAACAGAAAAAATACCTGCGGGAACAGCATGTTTACCTGCAGGACAAGGTAATTGTAGTTTAGGTGTAGCAGCTGCACCGGGAAGATTATGGATGAGTTATATTTTCCTTAATAATTCTGGTTTTACTAGTGGTTTACATTGTAACTATTATGTTTATGAAGACTATGATGGGGTAGAACCTCTTTTTGATGTTGGTCTTACTTTTGGAAGTGAATTCCCATATTTACGACCTTTCGCAACTTCACCAGCTACAACTGACCCACTTGCAGGAACTGGTTGGGAAGCTGACAGACTATATGTCTTAACTCAGTTTGTGGCAAATGGGAGTTCTTCGATGAATCCCGCTCCACAAAGTTGGAGTTATAAAGATGTAACAGGACATATACCTAACCATACTTATGGTGATAAGATTCTTGCGGGTAATTTGATAGGTCATACCTTCTATTTAACCGGTAATGACTTTACCGCTGGGTGTGGGGTGAGCTATACCGCTCAAACTGGGTACACCCTCAACCAATTTATTACTATACCAGAAAAAACACAACCAGAAAGATTACAATTTGGTGATGAATACTTCTTATATGGTACAATAGAAACAGATATAATGGCAACTATTTACGAAATGAGACATGTAGTACAGGTAGGTCAAAATCAATATACAAATTCAGTAAACCCAACCTGGGTAGACTACACTAATACCGTAGCATATACGAATCCACGACTAACTGAAATAGGATTATTTGATAATGAAAATGGTTTCCCTGATTTAATGGCTATCGCGAAATTTCAGTCACCAGTAGAAAGAACGGGGACTCAACAATTCGTAATAACTATTGATTTTTAATGGCATATTTAGATATACACAATAAAGGACTATCAGGTAATACATGTAGAATTTATCTTTCTGACTACGGAAAATCACTTCTAGCTAGCTGTGGTGGATTTATGGATAAAATAAGTAAGTTTGGTTTATCCGATAATGACGTTGATTATAGGAGATTTGTAGGGGACGGTTCTTGTGCTGGTGAAAATAATGCGAGTGGGTTTAGTTCTACTTGTTTTTATGATTTACCAGATTCTAGAGGGGGGGAACCTCTTACTTTTTCTGCGGATTATGGGACTAACGCGAGTGTTTCTATTGGACCACGATTTACATTTAACAATAATAGAATAACTTTTTATGAAACATCATTAGGTGTCACACCTATTAAGTCCACCTTATGGATGAATTATACAACCCAAGAAGTAGATGAAATCCCACAACCACAAAGTGGTTTACATGACAGTTGTTGGGTTATAGGGAATAATAGTGGTAGTTTCTACCCTACATGTTGTTATACTTGTGCAGATTTTACTAATAGTGGAACAGTTGGGATTGAAGACCTAAAATTTTTTCTAACATTAATGAATAGTACCTCCACAAGTATAAAAAATACATTGGTCGGTGATTTTAATGGGGACGGTATAGTAGATAGGAAAGATTTAGATATTATGATGAATTGTTTATATCATAATGGTGTTAAGTTAGAACAGTTTTGTAAAGATAAAGAAGTATTTTGTTTAATGTGTGATAAATTAGGTAAGAATTCTCCATGTAAAGGAGATTGTTTTACCTGTATTTAAAATAAAAATTATATTAACAGATAATTATATAATAATAAGATAAAGAAATGAGCTATATAAAAAGCGGTAGTACGACAACATTAGACCTTCTACTAACGGACGAAGGTAGGAGATTGATAATAGAAGGTGCAAACCACTTAGACATGTTCAAGCAATTTAGTTTATCTGATTGTGATATAGACTACAGAAGTAGTAAAAGACATGCAGACACCTCTGACACAGCAAATGACTCACCACAACTAGGGTTTATTCCTGGAGTTACGGGTAACATGTTGAATTTTAGAAAAGCCATTAATAATGGATATAATATTAGAAATACCATCTGGGCTACACCAGAAGGTAGTCGTGTAACCCAACCAACTAAAAAGTATGTAGCTATCGGGGTAAGACAAACTAATAATACTATAAAATATTATAGAGGAGATTTAGAAATAGAGTGTTACCTACATGATTATTTTACGTTATGTAAGATATTTGTATCTAAATACATAGAAGATAATAAAGATATATTATCTTTAAATCCAACAACCATAGAAGCTTCTTTAAAAACCTATTTTGAGTCTACACTAGGGGTTATAACGGATACGGATTACCAAGAATTTTTAAATACACTTTCTAGCTATGGGGTTGGGCAGTATTTAGATTTTTGGGAAGAAATAAAAGTTTATAATGGGAATAGTTTTAAAACAGAAGCGGTAAAATTAGTACCCGAAAAAGATTTTACTTATTATAATGGATTAACATTAGCTGGTGGGGCGTTTATTAGAAATGGAGGTAGAGGACAAAACACTGGTATAGATTTTTCAGGTACATTTTTAAAAGGTTTAAGACAAGCTTCACCATTTTCTTTAATGTTTTCTCCACATATTGGAGAGAACCCTAAACATTATAAAACCGGTGCAGGTAATGCGGGTATCGGATTTCAAGGGTACGACATAGGTTATTTAAATTGTGGTGGGATAGGAAGCTGGAACTCAACAGGAGAATCGTACCCAACCTTTATAATGAATAACAGAGACAATGGATGGTCTAATGAAGAAACTAACCTAGAAAATATTTTTGTGGGGTTTGTTAGTTCAGTAGAATTAGAAAGTACAATACCATTAACAGACGCTGGGTTTGGGAACTCAGGGTACGGAAATATACACACCACAATACCAACCAGTAGGTTAGTATTAAACCCTAACGCAATTAATAACGGACCAACCTATTACCCTATAAAATTAAAAAGATTAACCCAAGACCAAGGAAGTTTCATAGGTATTAATAATAATAGAAGTTTAGGTACGAGAGTTACTGTAACCACACACCCAACAGACACTTTTGGGTTATTACTCTCTTCTTTAGAGTATAGTTCTAACTGGAATAATTCACAAGCAGGGTTAGGTGGGTCATCACCATATTTTAGTGTTGTACCAAGTAAAGACAATGGTGAGACTATTTCGTCAAGTCAGGTAGCTGCACAAACCCAACCTTATTATACTTTAGCAACTAGGATGATGAAAATGTGTGATACTATTTTTACTAGTGTTGCAGCCCAAAATAATAAATTTTGGTTAACAGACACTTATTCTGGTGGTTATTTAGGGGGGTTAAGTGGTGTAAGTATAAACGAATATAATATATCTATACCATTAACATTTAATGTATATTCTACAGAAAGTAGGGAAGCTGAACCTTGTAAAGTAACAGTAAGGTTTAAATTTAATAAAGGAGCAGTAAAAGAATCGATAAGTTATTCAGCAAAATCTTCACAAAATTATTATAGAATTTTTGATGACGCAACATTTAAATTTTATGGAGAGGCAGGAGAAGATTTATCGTCATTCTCACAAGACCCTAGAGGTCATAATTATAGTAGTGGTGCCAATACCACTTGGCAAACAAGTGGAAGTAAAGCATTGTTTAGAAAGGTAACACGAGGACAAGAAATATAAAAATATGGACGTAGCAGCTTTAAAATGGTATAGAGAAAATAGTAGTTTCACTGAAAACAGTGTAAAAGCGGGGCAAACACCCATAACTTATTTTAATATGGGTAACCCAGGTAAAGGATTTAATTTTCGGGATAGAGCAAACTTGGGAGCTGGGATGGGGTATTACGGAACACCCGCAGAATACAACGCAAGCTATCAAGCGGCAAAGTACTTATCAGTATCAAGTCCACCTAACGAAGGTAAAGTGTTTTTTATCGCATACCCACCAAACCCTAACTTAACAACTAGAAGTGTATTTCCTGGAAACGCAAATAATGATGATGGGAAGAACAGTGGAAGCCCTTTTCATTTAGTAAAACTTTACTTTGCAGGTAGAACTTCATTAAGCTTAGATACAAAGTCTTCGTCTAGTACTTATAAAACATGGTCATAACAAATTAAATAAAATGGGAAAACTAAAAAAAATACAACCAAATCAAAAATCTCTAAGAAGTGTCTTAGTTCCATTTAGTGGTAATGGATGGAATACTGTAACCGGTTCATCATTAACCTTTACTGCGGTACAAAGAAACCCATCAAACGGAAGAGCTTTTTCTAATTTATATTCTTCTTTTAATTTACCCGCTACTTCAGCACAAAGTAGTTCTTTTAATTCTACATTTGTAAGGACTGGATTTTCTGGGTTAAATCAAGATGATATAATAGTAATAGACATACCTAGAAATAGTTACGGTGAGTTAATAGATGGTAGAACCATTAAATTAACCATACCTAACAATAGTGGAAGTACCTATAATTTATATAGCTCTTATTATGAACCAGAACCATTTGCTTCAGATAACTCATCACAAGGAGCATATTTTGGTAACGCTAATCTTAATATAATAAATGTAAAAGCTAGACCAAGTATCAACACAACTAATGTCGCTTTCTTATTTTCTGATAACATTAAGAAACCAATACTCGCAGACTCAAACACCAACATATCCAATTGGGCAGACGGTTGGCAACAAAACATAACTCCGGTTGGGTATGATGGGTCATCAGCGGATAATTTCCGTTTTATAGATGTGGTAACATCATCTAACACACCTAAAGCTTATGCCCTCTCTCAAGACACACCGGTAGGGGTCTGTTATTTAGATAAAGGATTTATAGTTATTACCGACCCAGTTATAGTAGGTAATACCCCTAGAGGTTTTTCGTTCACAGGAGCTTCATCCGGTGGAACCGATACATATGGTGGAAAAGACGCGGGAGCTTCTATGGAGTTATTAAGTTCCGCGTACACACAAGTATACTTTACGTCTAGTACATCTGCGAGTTGTAGTTATTATTCCTTTGAAAAACAATATGAATTAAGTATTGATGTAACAGCTGAATCAGGAGAATTTTATGTAACGGAAAATCAAACTGCATCCAGTTCAGATTCCCCATATTACGGAGCTGGTGGGACAGACACCGGTATAGAATTTAGGACACCATACGGTGAGAATTTAAAAGTTTGGAATCTAAGTGATGTGACTAATGCTTTTATAACTGAAGTAGGACTATATGATAATTCTAATAGACTTGTAGCTATCGCCTCCCCAGACAGACCAATTAAGAAACCAAAAAACGAACCTGTAACCTTGACTTTAAAGTTAAAATTCTAATATTTGTAGTATGAACAAAATTGGAACAAATCCTAAAGTATTGGGATTAGACATTTCTACCAAGACTATAGGGTGGGCACTGTTTAATTTACAAACACAAGAGTTATTAGAACTTACACATTTCTCACCAAAGATTAAACCGATACCAGAAACTAAAATAGAAGAAATGTTGTTGAAAGCAGAACAATTTAAATCTAAAATTTTAGATTATAGCAATGTAGGAATAACTAAAGTGATAATAGAAGAACCACTTTTAAATTCTAACAATATACGTACAGTATCTACACTAATGAGATATAATTCTTTTATCACTCGTATTATTTACGAAACTTTAGGTCTAGTACCAGAATTCATATCCACGTACAACTCTAGAAAATTTGCTTTTCCAGAACTTTTTAGAGAAAATAATAAAGGTAAAAAAGTGTTATTTGGAAAGTATGAAGTAGGTTGTGATAAAAAAAACATAATTTGGCAACATGTTTCGGATAAAGAACCACATTTAACTTGGACCTATACTCGTAACAACACACTTAAAAAAGAAAATTATGATATGGCAGATGCTTACGCTTGTGTTAGAGGCCATATGAAACAAAAAGAAATTTGGTAATTGATTAATCCTTTTTTAATCTATATATTTACCACATGGAAGACTCCCCATTACTATTAGAATTATTACAAGATGTCCTTGGTGATATTAATGCACATTACCCTAATAAAGGACAAATATCTTTTGATTGCCCCGTATGTTCTTATGATATTAAAGGATTAGATAAAGGTGACGGCAAAGGAAATTTCGAAGTAAACTACTACCAAGGAGTTTATAAATGTTGGGCATGCTCCGAAACGTTCAACACTCACGGCTCCCTAAATAAACTATTTTTAAAATGGGGGAATAGAAGGAATAAAGCTACTTGGGAATTAATTGGAGGAGACTTCATTAAGAAGAAAGAGAAAAAATATAAAGATGTTAGATTACCAAAGGAATACATATCTTTTAATAAGGGAAATAAATTAACTATCCCCTATAAAGAGGCTTATAACTATTTAAGAAAAAGAAGTATAACCAATGAAATGATTAATAAATATTCTATAGGTTATACTACTGAAGGAGAATATAGAGGTAGGATTATAGTCCCATCATTTGATGAAAATGAAGATATTAACTATTTTGTTTCTAGGACTTACACCAACCATAAAAACAAATATAAAAATCCAGAAGCGGAAAAAGATAAAATAATTTTTAACGAACATTTAATAAATTGGGAAGAAGATGTTTATTTAGTTGAAGGTGTGTTTGATATGTTTTTCTTAGAAAATTCTATCCCTATATTAGGTAAAAATTTGAGTGATAAATTATGGGAAAAATTGTATAATAATTGTAAAAAAAATATAATAGTGTGTTTAGATGGTGACGCGTGGCCAGATGCAGAAAAATTATATAGAAAACTAGAGGGAGGAAAGCTAACCAACCGTATCCGATTACTAAAATTACCAAAAGACAAAGACGTTAGTGATTTAGGTGGGGTAAAAGATTTAAAAAGAATTAAATTATTATGAAAATAACAAAAGAACTTGCAAAATTTAATAATATAAAGTTTCATGACCAGGAGCATAAATATTATTTAAATGGCGTTAGAACCAAATCAGTAACCTCCATTATTGGAGAATACAAACACCCCTTTGATAAAGAATACTGGTCCAATAAAAAAGCAGATGAAAGAGGGATAACACAAGAAGAAATAATTAAAGAATGGAAATATAAATCGGATTTTTCTTGTGAAAAGGGTTCAGCGTTTCATGAATACGTAGAAAATTTTTTAACTAATAAAGTATTCCCATTTCCAGACCATAAAATATCGAACGCGTTAGACGGTGAAGAAAATATGTTAGAATGTAAAAACGCGGTTATAAAATTAATAAAGTTATTTGATAAATTTTATGATGATTCTTTTGGTAAGTTAATACCTGTAAGAGCGGAGGTTGTTGTTGGTGATGAAGAGTGGGGTGTCACTGGGATGATAGACCAACTATTTTTTAATGAGAAATCGGGTAAATTAGAAATATGGGATTGGAAAACTAATAAAGCTATTAAAAAACACAATAAGTGGCAACAATTTAAAGAACCTCTAAATCACCTAGATGTTTGTGAATTTAATACATATTCTTTACAATTATCTTTTTATAAATTAATTATTGAAAGGAATACAGAACTAGAGCTAGGGGATTCCTACATAGTTTGGTTTAATGAAAATAATGAAAAATATGAAATTATAAAATGTTATGATTTTAGAGAAGAAATTTTAAAAATGATGAAAAATGGGTAAAAATAGAGCGGGGGAAAGTAACTTAATAAAAGTTAAAATTAAAGATATGGTGATTCTGCACCATTTGAAGGATTTTAAAGGGGTAGACATACACACAAATCCATCATTTAAAAAAACAACAGAAAGTATAATAAAAGAAGGATTTAAACCAGAAAAATACGGGCACATAGAAGTAATCTACCAAGAAACAAATAACAAGTTCAAAATTCTAGAAGGTAATCATAGGTATAAAATATTAAAAGAGTTATATGGTGATGAATATGAAGTTGAAGTAGAAAAATTTAAGACTATGACAGAAGTTATTCGTGACTATGGGGGTAGACTTAAAGAAAAGATATCACCCACGAATATATTTTTACTACTTTATAATATTTGTAAACAATTATTACACAACCTATACACCACCCCTATAATACCAATCCTACTTCTCTCCTATGTGATATTTTGGGAGTTCTTAGCAATGATGACCACAATGTTAATTATTATTCTAATTACCATCATACCAAAAGACAACCTAATAACACGAAAATTAACCACAACTCTTAAACCAGACAATAAATTCCATAGAATAATATTTAACATCCTTAAAAATATGAGAATCATAAGTTATTGTTTACTAACTATTTGGTTAACATACACTTTTATTATTAGTAATTGGATTTCATTTTCTATTCTAATATTAATCGTTTATCTATTAAAAAAAATATTAGAATACTTAACCGATGAAACTTATTCTAGTCTATCTGATGTGGTAGAGGCTATTAAGAAAAAAATATCTAATAGGAATAAAATTTAAAATAATATGGGAGAAATAAAAAAAATAATTCATTATTCTGATTTACATTTAAAATTATATAAACAACACGCCAGAGATAAAAAGGTATTAGACCAGGCTTTGATAGAGTGGAAGAAAATAAAACCCGATAGGATAGTTTTTACTGGTGATTTTGTACACTCTAAAAATCAAATGACACCCGAATTAATTAATTTAATGTCCTGGTGGTTCAAGGAAACTTCTAAAATATGTAAATGTGTTTACATA
>TARA_R110002110_G_scaffold92420_2_pt1 | contig 41108 bp, 24 predicted proteins | sample TARA_R110002110 | Tara Oceans TARA_R110002110 (sample SAMEA4397330) | marine metagenome | biome: Polar Biome; feature: [SRF] surface water layer (ENVO:00010504); material: water (ENVO:00002006), including particulate matter (ENVO:01000060) such as... | depth 5 m | reverse complement strand
CTGGAATCCGTCAATGATTACCCACCATGATTGGGGAAGACCCTTTATCTGAATATCGACACCACCTCCGACAATGGCCTGAAAGCGCCGGTCAACAGCATTGCCGGCAGCCCGCCTTTCGCGCCGGTTGACATTGGTGTAGTCGCTGACCTGGAGACCAATTCCTACAGTGTGTTTGGCCAGGTCGACTACGACTTGACCGAGACACTGACGCTCACCGCGGGCGCTCGCCTGATTCAGGAAGAGAAGGACTTTGACCTGCTGATTGCCATCTTCCCCTCTTTCGACAGTTTCACCGTCAATCAGGGTGATCCCATTCCCAATGCGTTTGGCGCCGGCTCACCGTATACCAATACCGATGACAGTTCCGACACGCTGTGGACGGGCAAGTTGCAGCTGGACTGGCGCTACACCGATGACCTGTTGTTGTACGCCGGGATAAATCGCGGGGTAAAGGCCGGCAGTTTCAACGCGCCCTTGCTGGGTGCCTTTCTCGGCGCCGGCGGGGATGAAAGCCTGCCCTACGACGAAGAGGTTCTGGTGTCCTACGAGGGCGGCTTCAAGAAGTCTTTCGCCGGTGGCATGACCCGTTTGAACGGCACCGCGTTTTACTACGATTACACCGACTACCAGTCGTTCCTGTTCGTGGGTGTTGGCGGCGTTGTGCAGAATAACGATGCCCGTACCTATGGCGCGGAACTCGAGTTGCAGACCTCACCCATGGACGGACTGGACATCATGCTCAGCGGTGCCTGGTTCGATGCGACTGTGAAGGACGTGCCTCTGCGCAGGGGGTCGCCATTGCCTCCCCGCGACGTCAAGCCAACCTATGCGCCTGAACTGCAGGCGGCAGGGTTGATTCGCTACCAGTGGCCCGCGCTGGGTGGCAACCTGGCAGTACAGGCGGATTTCTCCTACTCGGATGAATTTTTCTACAATCTTCGCAACTTTGATGCCGACAAGTTCGACAGCTATACCATCTACAACTCGTCCGTCAGCTGGAGCAGCACTGACAGCCAGTGGCAGTTGACACTGGCGGTGCGGAACCTGACGGATGAACGAGCAGGCACCCAGGGTTTTGACCTGGCGTCCCTGTGCGGCTGTAACGAAATTGCATTCCGCGAGCCGCGCTTGTACTCCGTTGCCCTGCGGTACGAGTTCTGAGGCTGATGCAGCCGTCACCACAGCGGCGCAGCGTTCTCAAGGCACTGGTGCTGGCGTATCCGCTGGTATCCGGGGCCCTGCTGCTGTCGCCGGCACAGGCGCGGCTGCGCAAGCTGCCGCTTGCTGTACTCGATGCCGGGGAAGCTGCAGATCTCGAGGCGGTAATGGAAGCCCTGGTGCCCGGTTCTGCAGTCGCGGGCGCGGTACATTTCATCGATTACCAATTGGCGCGACCGGCCGCCGACAGCCTGCTGATGCTTCGCTATCTGGGTGTGCCGCAACCGCATGCGGATTTTTATCGCAGTGGTCTGGCGGCGCTGGCACGGCATTCCATCGATCGCTATGGCAAGCGCCCGTCGGCATTGGCTGGTCCCGCGCTGGAGCAACTGATTGCCGATCTGGTCGCTGATGACACGCCGGTGTGGGCTGGTCCCCCGGCATCATTCCTCTATTTCGTCTGGCGCAGCGATGGGGTTGATGTGACCTATGGCACAGAGGACGGCATGGCAGCGCTGGGCATGCCCTACATGGCTCATATCAGGCCCCAGCAGGTATGGTGACCGTGCGCGACAAGGTTGATTTGCTGGTGGTTGGCAGTGGCGCCGCAGGCAGCGTATTCGCCGCCGAGGCGAGCGCGGCAGGCAAGCAGGTTGTGCTGCTGGAAGCGGGCCCGGCGCGTGCGCCCGGTGATCTGGTCAGTTCGCAGCTCTGGGCGCGTCGACAGAAATGGGGTGGAGCACACGTCGAAGAGGACGGCAATCACCGGGTCGGACACAACTTCAATGCGGGCTGGGGTACTGGCGGCAGCACCATGCACCACTACGGGGTATGGCCGCGGCTACATGAAAATGATTTCCGGACCTTCACGGAGTATGGCCGGGGCCTTGATTGGCCGTTCCAGTATGCCGAGTTGAGGCCGTACTACGACAGAATACAGGCCGCCATAGGGCTCAGTGGTGACGCGACCCGGGAACGCTGGCGCCCCCCCGGAGCGGCCTATCCCATGCCGCCTGTGCCCGTGTTCGGCCAGGGGCGTCTCATTGCCGAGGGCTTCTCAAGGCTGGGCCTGCACACTGCACCGTTGCCGCTGGCCATCAATACCATTCCCTATCGCGGTCGTCCGGCCTGTCTGTACGACGGCTGGTGTGATGCGGGTTGTCCCATCGGTGCGCTTGGCAATGCCCAGACCGTGTTTCTTGCCGGGGCGTTGAGATCGGGGGCAGAACTGCGCAACGGGGCGACGGTAACCCGGCTGCTCACCAGTACTGATGGCCGCCGTGTCGAGGGTGTTGAGTACCGGTCTGAGGACGGCGTGCTGCAGCGCCAGTATGCCGATGTCGTCGTGCTCGCGGCATTTACTGTCCAGAATGCCCGCTTGCTGCTGGCCTCTGCCAATAATCGTCATCCGCAGGGGCTGGCCAATCACAGTGGACTGGTCGGGCGTTACCTGATGACCCATCCTGCAGTCAGCCTTTACGGGATGTTTGACGCCGAAACCCAGCCCGGTCTCGGTCCGACCGGAGGGCAGCTGATCAACCAGGACGGTTACGACAATAAGCGGGCGGTAAAGGATGCCTATGGCAGCTTTCAGTGGATCATTGCCAATGCCGTCAAGCCCAACGGGTTGCTGGGGATCGCCAACAATCGAGCGGACATTTACGGGGCGCAACTCAAGCCCTTTCTGCAGCGAGCGGTAAATCATCTCGGGGTAATGACACTCGTCGCGGAGGATATTGCGCTGCCGGAAAACAGGGTGGAACTGAGCAGCAAACGCGATGCCTTGGGTGTGCCGCTGGCGCGCGCGGTGCATAACCAGAGCAAGCCAAACGCTGCGCTGGTCGCCCACGCTGTGCGGCAGGGGGAAGCTGTGCTGGATGCAGCCGGCGCCCGGGAACAATGGCGCGGGCCGCAAGCCGGAATGCACATCATGGGGGGCACGGTAATGGGTGTGGATCCGGCAAAGTCCGTGACCAACGGCTACGGCCAGAGTCACGATATCGAGAATCTGTATATTGCCGGCCCCGGCCTGTTTCCCGGCTCCGGTGCAGTCAACCCGACCTTCACCATCCACGCCCTGGCCCTGCGCGCCGCCGAACATTTGCTCCGCAACTGGCCCTGACCACACTCCGGAGGAGCTCCCTCCCGGTACGTCCCGGGCTACCATCTTTTCGTACTGCCCGAGGACAGCCTGCCAATACTGCGCGCCTGGCCATCGGCTGGCACCAAGGTGTGAAATTAGCGGCGCGACGAGGTGGTGGCGGTGGTATCCTGCCCAGTAGCTGCGGCACCGGACCACTTGCACTATCATCACGCCAGGCCCTTGGGCGGAAACATCTGGCCAAACAGTGGTCTGAGCACCCCGACGGGGGTTCTGAGCAACTGTCCAGGAGTATTTCCATGAGAGTCATCGTCATTTCCAACCTGTGGCCGGTCTCCGGGCGCACCGTATGAAGAAGCGCATCATAGTCGGCCTGAGCGGCGCATCGGGGGTCATCTATGGCATTCGTGCGCTGCAGCACTTGAGTCGCATCGAGGAGGTTGAAACACACCTGATCATTTCCGATGGTGCAGTCACCAATATCCAGGTGGAAACCGAGTGGAAAATTGACGATGTGAAGGCCCTGGCTGACGTTGTGCATCGCAACAACAATTTGGCTGCGAGTGTGGCCAGTGGCTCCTTCAACACCCACGGCATGATCATCATCCCCTGCTCCATCAAGACCCTTTCCGGCGTGGCCAATGCCTACGCGGACAACTTGCTGGTCCGCGCCGCTGACGTGGTACTGAAAGAACAGCGCCGGCTGATCCTGATGGTGCGGGAGACGCCGCTGCACAGGATTCACCTGGGCCTCATGCTGCGGGTGGTGGAGGCAGGCGCCATCATGATGCCGCCGACTCCGGCTTTTTATCACAGCCCCAGGACCATCGATGACCTGATCGACCAGAGCGTGGGCAAAGCTTTCGATCTTCTTGGGCTGGAACATGATTTGTTCCAGCGCTGGGGAGACCGCAAGAGCGGCAAACTATACGAATGAACATCGATGGTAGCGCCTGACCTGAACCGTTCTCCAGGGGTGGGAGGGAGTGGTAGTCGCTGGTGGCAAAAGTGTGCACAATAACCCAAGGATGTTTTAGGTATAAACTATCAGGAGAAAGGCAATGAGCGAGCTTTCCATTCTTGGCGCACTGACCGCGGGCATGGCCGGCGGTACCATCAAAACCGTGGATTTGACTGCCACCCTCACCCCCGAATACCCCGTGATTGAGCTGCCGCCGGAATTCGGCCAGGCGGCACAGTTCCAGAAGAAGGAAATATCACGCTACGACGAGCGCGGCCCGGCCTGGTACTGGAACGATTTCACGCTCAATGAGCACACCGGCACGCACTTTGACGCGCCTATCCACTGGGTCAGCGGCAAGGACCTGCCGAACAATGCGGTGGACACGATTCCGCCACACCACTTCATCGCCCCGGTCTGCGTTGTGGACGTCTCCAGGGAAGTCGCCGCCGACCAGGACTTCATCCTGACCCGCGGTCATCTGGAGGAGTGGGAGGCTGAGCACGGCCGCATCCCCGCCGGTTCATGGCTGTTCATGCGCTCCGACTGGGCAAAGGTCGTCAGTCCGGACAATTTCAAGAACGAGCGCGAGGATGGCGCCCATCACCCCGGGCCGGATGCCGGGTGCGTGCGCTTCCTGGTGGAGGAGCGCGATGTCCTCGGTTTTGGCTCCGAATGTGTTGGCACGGACCACGGGCAGGCGTTTCATTTTGATCCGCCGCTGCCCTGCCATTTCTACATGCACGGCGCGGGCAAGTATGGACTCCAGTGCATGATCAATCTGGACCAGCTGCCGCCCACGGGTGCGGTGATCGTTGCGGCCCCGCTGAAGATCGAAGAGGGTTCCGGAAGCCCGCTGCGGGTGCTGGCACTGGTGCCTGCCTGAAAAACCCGGTGGCGGGACGCGGCGGCGGTGGTATGCTCGCAACCACGGACGTCAATATAACAAGAGGGATCCCATGCGTCGCCGCCTACTGCCTACCCTGGTGCTGAGCCTGGCGCTCGCCGCCTGCAGCGATTCCAATGACCGCCTTGCGCTGTTACCGCCGCCGGAACCCGAGCCGGAGCCCACGGTCACCTACTCGGCGGAAGTGCGGCGCACGGAGTACGGCATCCCCCATATCAAGGCCGAGGACTGGGGCAGCCTGGGCTACGGCTTCGGTTACGCCTATGCCCAGGACAACTTCTGCGTGGCCATGCGGGAGATTGTGTTTGCCAGCGGGCGCTCAGCGGAACTGATGGGCGAGACCATGGGCAATGTCGAATCGGACTTCCTGTTCAGCTTTCTCAACGGCGACAAGGAGGCCTTCGCGGAAGAATTCGTGTCCGTCCTGCCCCGGTTTGCCCGCGACCTCGCCGAAGGCTATACCCGCGGCATGAACCGATACCTGGAAGAGACCGGGCTCAGCGGTCTGCCGGAGGGGGAGCTGGGCTGCCGCGATGCGGAGTGGGTATTCGCGTTCGACAGCGTTGACCTGTTCCTGTTCCTGCGCCGGGAGGCCCTGCGCGGCAGTTCCGAACAGGGTATTTTCCGGCGTGCGATTCTCGCCACCACGGGCCCCGACAACGCTGGCGACAGTGTCTCTGCCGAAGGCCTGGACCAGGCGGCAGCTGCGCTCTCCGTAGCCGCCGCGCAACTGCGCGATCTCGACCGCGGCAGCAATGGCCTCGCCCTGGGCCGGGATGCCACCAGGGATGGCAGCGGCATGCTGCTGGGCAATCCGCACCAGCCCTGGTTTGGTTCTGGAGCCTGGTATCAGGCCCACCTGACCCTGCCCGGCACCTATGATGTCGCCGGCGCCGCGCTGCACGGTTTTCCCTTTATCGGCATCGGTTTCAACCGCGACCTGGCGTGGACCCACACGGTGTCCCTGGCCAATCGCTTCAGCCTCTATGAGCTGAAGCTGAATCCGGACAATCCCCTGCAGTATGCCTACGATGGCGAATGGCGCGAGATCGTGCCGCAGACCGTCACCATCAAGGTCAGGCGCGATGATGGCACCCTGGAGGAACGGGAGCAGGTGTTCTACCTGTCGCACTATGGTCCGGTGATCAACCTCAGGGGCGTGAGCCCGGTGCTGGACGGCTGGCCCATGTTCAATGGCTCGGTGCTGGCCTTTCGTGATGCCAATATCCTCACCGGGATCCGCGGTATTGAGCAGTGGATCACCAAGGGCCAGGCTAGCTCGATCAGCGAGTACGTCGACGCGCTGCAGGGCATCGGCAACCCGGTATTCCACGAGCTGGCGGCGGACCGCGACGGCAATGCCTTCTATGGCGAGCTGTCGGCGGTTCCCTTCGTCACCCAGGCGCAGCTGGATCGCTGCATCAACGGGGTGGTGGGGCCGTTGCTGGCAGCTGCCACCAGCAATGTGATCCTGTCCCTGGACGGTTCCGATTCCGGTTGCGAGTGGGGCACGGACCCGGAAGCACCCGCCGGCAGCAACCTCTACGGTGCCTCCAGATTGCCACAGCTGCTGACGACCGATTACGTTGGCAACAGCAACAACAGCTATTGGCTCAGCGATGCCAATAACCCGCTGGAAGGTTTCCCGGTGATCATGGGTCCGGTGGGACACGAGGGCCGCCAACAGTTCCTGCGTACCCGCATCGGTCACATCATGGTCGCGGAGCGCAAGACCGCCAGCGATGGCCTCGACAGCGAGCCCCTGTTCGACCTGGAAAGCCTGAAGGGCCTGATGTATGCCAACCGGGTGTACGGTGCCGAAGTGGTGCTCGATGACGTCCTGGCGATCTGCGCCACCGGGGCTGCGGAGCCTGTTCTGGAGGCTTGCAGTGTACTCGGCAACTGGGACCGCAGGGTCGATGTCGACAGCAGGGGCGCCCAGGTATTCACCGAGTTCTGGAAGGTGATCAGCAGTGAGCTGGGCAATGCCTTCCAGAACATCGTCCAGAGCGACGAATTCTGGGCCGTGGATTTCGATCCCGGGAACCCGCTGCACACTCCGGCAGGTATTGATATCGCGGTACCCGCCAACCACGCGCGGGTCATCGATGCTCTCGCGGTTGCCACTGCCCGGCTGCAAGCGGCCGGGGTCGCCCTCAATGCGCCCTGGGGCGAAGTGCAGGTGCTGGAGCGCAATGGGGTGCGGGTGCCGATTCATGGTGGTGCCGGCACCATGGGCGTCTACGGCGCCATCAGTGCGGGCCTCTCGGAGAGTGGCTACGTCAATCCCGGCGCCGGCAACTCCTACATCCAGGCGGTGACCTGGGATGACAGCGAGTGCCCGATTGCCGATGTGATCCTGGTGCCCTCCCAGTCCACCGATCCGGCTTCGCCGCATTTCGCCGACCAGACCGAGCTGTATGCGGCCAAGCAGTGGGTACGTTTTCCCTTCTGCGAGGCTGATATCAGCGCCGCCCAGATTGGCGAGACCCTGCTGCTGGAGGAGTAAGCCCTCCGGCCCCGGCGCCTGGTCTGCCCGGTGCCGGGGTGCGTAGCAAGCGCATGTCCGATTCCATTCTGATTCTGGTGCTGGGTGACCAGCTGTCGCTGGCCAATCCGGCCCTGGCTGCCGCCGACCCCGCCCGCGACCTTGTCGTACTGGCTGAGGTCGCGGAGGAGGCCGCCTATGTGCCCCACAACCGGCACAAGATCGCGCTCATTTTTTCCGCCATGCGCCATTTTCGGGATGCCTTGCGACAGCGGGGCTTGCAGGTCCGCTATTTTACCTTGGCAGATGGGCTGCCCACCCTGGAGGCTGCGGTAGCCCAGGTACTCAAAGACACTCCCTGCGCCGCGCTGCGGGTCTGCGAACCCGGTGAGTACCGGCTGCGGCAGGCCATGGCCGGTTGGCAGGAGGCGCTGGGGGTGCCGGTGGAGGTGCTGGAGGACAGCCGCTATCTCGCCAGCCACGCCGGGTTCCGCGCCTGGGCAAAGGGTCGCAAACAGCTGCGCATGGAATACTTCTACCGGGACATGCGCCGCAAGCACGGCATATTGCTGGAGGTGGACGGCAAGCCAGCCGGTGATCGCTGGAATTTCGATCAGGAAAACCGCGTCGGCTGGCGCGGGCAGGAATCCATTCCCGAGCGGCGCCAGTTGCTGCAGGATGACATCACCCGAACGGTGCTGGCGGAGGTTGCGACCGCCTTCCCCGACAATCCGGGTGATCTCGAGCAGTTCAATTATGCCTGCACGGCCGCCGAGGCCCGCCTCGAGTTCGACTGGTTCTGTCGTCATGCCCTGCCCGGGTTTGGCAGCTACCAGGACGCGCTGGTGGAGGAGTCGCCCTGGGTTTTCCACAGCAAGCTATCCATGTACCTGAACATCGGCCTGCTGGAGCCGCTACCCCTGTGCCAGCAGGTGGAACAGGCCTGGCGCGACGGCAGCTGCAGCCTGGCGACCGCCGAGGGCTTCATTCGTCAGGTCCTCGGCTGGCGCGAGTATGTGCGTGGCATCTACTGGCTGACCATGCCGGAATACAAGACCCGCAACACCTTCGCCGCCAAAACGCCGCTACCGGCATTTTTCTGGACCGGGGATACGGAGTTGCGCTGCCTGCAGCGGGCCCTGCGCCAGACTCTGGATCTCGGTTATGCCCACCACATCCAGCGCCTGATGGTGATCGGCAACTTCGCCCTGCTGGCGGGGCTGGATGTAGAAGCGGTCTGTGACTGGTACCTAGCCGTGTATGTGGACGCGTTCGAGTGGGTGGAGCTGCCCAATACCCTGGGCATGGCGCTGCACGCCGATGATGGCCTGATGGCCAGCAAGCCCTATGCCGCCAGCGGCAAGTACATCCAGCGCCAGGGCAATCACTGCCAGCAATGCCAGTACAGTCCGGCGAAGATGACCGGGGAGGGCGCCTGCCCCTTCAACGCCCTGTACTGGCATTTCATTGACCGCCACCTGGAATATCTGGCGGCAAACCCGCGCATGGGGCTGATTGTGGCCAACTGGCGCAAGCGCGCGCCGGCGGAACGCAAGGCGATTACCGACTGGGCGGATCGCAGCCTGGCGCTGTTGCTGGCAGAGGCCAGTCCGCGGCATCGGTGACAAACAACGGCTGGCGCGGGCGATTGCCGCCCCACTTGGCGGTAAAGGTACCGTCCGGATCGTGCTCCGCAGCCTGCTTTTGCTGGTTGCAACGGCGCCCGCCCCGCGGGTCGCAGCCCACGCCAGCGATGTACTGCCAGTTGCCGTAGTTGCTGCCCACGTCATAGTCGATCAGGTGCTTTTCGAAGAAGGCGGCGCCGTAACGCCAGTCCAGCCCCAGCTCATGAATCAGGCAGCTGGCGCTGATCTGGCGCCCGCGGTTGCTCATCCAGCCGGTAGCCAGCAGCTGCCGCTGCAGGGCGTTGACCAGGGGATAGTCGGTATCGCCCTGGCACCAGCGGGCGAAGGCGCGGGGGTCGAACGTGCAGAAACGGTGCTTGCGGCCATTGCCGAGGCCGTGAAAACGAAACAGCCTGGGGCCATCCAGCAGGGCCCGCCAGTGGAAGTACTCCCGCCACAGCAGCTCAAGGTAGAGCCAGCCGGTGGACTCGTTGCGCAACCGCTGTTGCTCGAAGGCCGCAATGACATGCGCGACTTCCCGCGCCGACAGCGCGCCACTGGCCAGCCAGGGCGATAGTGTGCTGGAGCCGCTCAGCGGGTCCAGACAGTTGCGGGTCAGCTTGTAGTCAGCGATGCCCTGCTCGCCAAAAGTGAACTGCTGCAGGCGCCGGTGACCCGCCCGGCTGCCACCGCGCAGGGGCAGCGACGTGTGGGGCGCGACCTCGGCGGGAGGCAGCGGCGGGAACGCGGCGGCTGCCGGTGGTGGTGGCAGGCTGGTCGGGGCTGGCAGTGGCTCGGCAGCGGACAAGTGCTCGACCGCGCGGCGAAACGGGGTGAATTGCGCGGGCAGGTCTTCCAGATCGAAGGGGAGCATCTGGCGCTGGAACAGGCTGTTGCCGCCATGTACCTGCAGGGGCACCGGCAGCCGCTCGCGCAGCTCCTCCAGCTGGCGCGTCTCGTAGTCTCCCGGGCAGCGGCTGGTGCCGACACGCTCTATGCGCCAGCGTTTTACCAGTGCCGGCAGCAGTTGCTCGGGGTGGCCCTCGAGAAACAGGAGGTCCTGGCCGAGTGCCTGCAGTCCCTGGCGCAACTCCAGCAGATGCTCCAGCTGCATGCGTCGCCGCTGCTGTCCGATGCCCCGCAAATTGCACCAGGGCCGCGGTTCCTGCCAGATGTAGACCAGCAGCAGCTCCGATGCCGACGCGTGGGCCAGTAACCCCGGGTTGTCCTGCAACCTCAGGTCCTGTTGTAGCCAATAGAGTTCGCGCATGATTGCATTGTAGTGGAATGAACAGGAGTTACGCACAGCGGCAGCCTGCGGATCTCGCAGTCACGGCTACGCGGCTTCTTCCCACCAGCTGTCGCCACCGCTGGCGCCGTGGCTACAGCTGGTATACGCTTGCCGCGCATCAGCAAGCCACCCGGAGCCCGCATGAGTCACAACAACGCCCTTCTGCAACCCTGTGTACTGGGCAACCTCAGCTTGCGCAATCGCGTGGTCATGGCGCCGATGACCCGCAATTTTTCCCCGGGGAATATACCGGGGGATGACGTGGTGGAATATTACCGGCGGCGGGCTGCGGGCGGGACCGGGTTGATCATCACCGAAGGTACCTGCGTCGGACACATTGCCGCCAGCGGCTACCCGGATGTGCCTTATTTCCATGGCGAGGAACGGCTCGCGGGCTGGCGCCGGGTGGTGGAGGCGGTGCATGCCGAGGGCGGCAAGATCGCCCCGCAGCTGTGGCATGTCGGTGGCATGCGCAAGGCCGGGGTGCCGCCGGAAGGTGACGTTCCCGGCTACACGCCTTCCGGCATGATTGTGCCGGGCAAGGTCAACCGCCATGTCATGAGCCAGCAGGACATCGACGACGTGGTTGCCGCCTTTGCGCGGGCGGCGACAGATGCCCGGGCCTGCGGTTTCGACGCCGTTGAGCTCCACGGCGCCCACGGCTACCTGATTGACCAGTTCTTCTGGGAGGGCACCAACCAGCGCGAGGACGCCTATGGTGGCTCGATGGCCAACCGGGGCCGCTTTGCGGTTGAAATCATAGCCGAGGTGCGCGCCGCGGTGGGTCCCGGCTTTCCGATAATCTTTCGTTTTTCACAGTGGAAGCAGCAGGACTTCAGCGCGCGCCTGGCGCAGACGCCTGCGGAACTGGACGCTTTCCTGGCGCCCCTGAGTGCGGCGGGTGTGGACATTTACCACTGCTCTACCCGGCGTTTCTGGGAGCCGGAGTTCGAGGGCTCTGACTTGAATCTCGCGGGCTGGACCAAGAAACTTACCGGCAAGCCGACCATCACCGTGGGCAGTGTCGGGCTCAATGCCGACTTCATTCCCAAACCCGGGGAGACCACTTTCCGCGAGGCGGAGCCGGCCAGCCTGGATGAACTGCTGCAGCGGCTGCAGGCAGGGGAGTTCGACCTGGTGGCCGTGGGCCGCGCGCTGCTGGCCAACCCGGACTGGGTGCAGTTGCTGCGCGCCGATGCGCTGGCGAACATGAAAGCATTCCGCAAGGAAGATCTTGCGACTCTGGCCTGACAGGGGGCTCTATGCACAAGACCATTATTGTTGTCGATGAGGAAGATCCGCGGCTGGCCAGCGATGCGCTCGAAGTCATCTCCTTCGAACGCTATCTGGTGGAGTTCCCCAAGCGCAATGAGCCCAAGACCCGGCTGATCAATCTCTGTGATACCGAGTACTACCTGAGCCGCGGTTATTATTGTTCCCTGCTGGCGGAAGCGCGCCAACACAAGGTGCTGCCCAGCGTCAGCACGATCAATGATCTGCGCGATCTCACCCTGGGGCCGGACGACGATATCAACCTGGCGGCATTCGCCCCTGACCCGCTGCAGGAAGGCGAGTCGCGGGAGTTCCTGGCGTACTTTGGCTGGACCGGGGATGAGCGCCTGCGGCAACCGGTGCGGCGCCTGTTCGAGCGCTACCCGGCGCCCATTCTCTACTTCAGTCTTGCACGCAATGGTGATGGCCTGCAGCTGGTGGTACGGCGCCACAGCTACAATCGCCTGACCGAAAGTGAACGCGACCTGTTCCAGCAGCGTCTGCAGACCTTCACCGAACGCGTCTGGCGCAGCTCTGGCTCGCGCAAACAAAGCCGCTGGGACCTGGCCATCCTGGTCAACCCCGACGAGGCCATCCCGCCCAGCGATGCGGAAGCGATCAAGCGGTTTATCAAGGCCGCGGCCAAGGTCGGCATGCAGGCCGAAACCATCACCGCCAGCCAGGCCTCGCAAATCGCCCAGTACGATGCGCTGTTCATTCGTGAAACCACGGCGATCGATCATCATACCTACCGCCTGGCACGCAAGGCCGAGCGCGAAGGCCTGGTGGTGATCGACGACTCCACCTCCATTCTGCGCTGCTGCAACAAGGTGTTCCTGCACGACGCCTTCAGTTACCACCGGGTACCGTCACTGAAGACCCGCACCGTCATCGGCGTCTCCGAGGCGGAACTGGATGAGATAGAGGCCCAGTTCAGCTATCCCTGCATACTGAAGATGCCCGAGGGCTCTTTCTCCAAGGGTATCTACAAGGTGGCCAACCGTGACGAGTTGGCATCCCGGCTGCGGGAACTGCTGAGCGATACCGCCCTGGTGCTGGTGCAGGAGTTCATGTACACGGATTTCGACTGGCGGGTGGGCGTACTGGCGGGGCGCGCCATCTACGCCTGCCGCTACCACATGGCCCGGGATCACTGGCAGATCTACAATCACGGGGCCAAGCGCTTCGCCTCCGGCGGCTACGAAACCCTGCCGACCTTCGAGGTACCCAAGGTGGTGCTGGATGCGGCGCTCAAGGCCTGCAAGGTGGTCGGCAAGGGCCTGTACGGCGTCGATATCAAGCAGAAGGGACAGCAGGTCTATGTCATGGAGGTCAACGACAATCCCAGTATTGAGCACAAGGTGGAAGATGCCTACCTGGGCAAGGAACTGTACATGCTGATCATGGCGGAGTTTCATCAGCGCCTGGAGCAGCGCGGCCGGTGAGTGCCCTGCCTGATCTGGCGCCGGTGGCGCTGGCCTGCAATGAGGAGCAACTGTTTGGCCGTATCGTCCGGGACCTGCGTGAGCGCGGTTTCACTGTGTGTCCGGATGCCCTGCCGCTGTCTCTGACGGCCAGCCTGCAGGACCACCTGGCGGAGATGAATGACGCCCGCTTTTCCCGGGCGGGGGTCGGTCGCCAGCAGGCTCATACCCTGAACGACTTCGTGCGCACCGATGAGATCTGCTGGATCAACGGCGAGTCCGAGGCCGGCCGGGAGTGGCTGGACTGGGCGGGACGGCTGCAGCGCTTCCTCAACCGTGAGCTGCTGCTGGGCCTGTTCTCCTTCGAGAGCCACTTTGCCCATTACCGCCCCGGCGACTTCTACCGCAAGCATCTGGATGCTTTCCGCGGCGAGGCCAACCGCGTCCTGTCGCTGGTGGTGTACCTGAATCCGGACTGGCAGCTGGCAGACGGTGGGGAGTTGGTGCTGTATGACGAGAATGACGCAAGCGCGAGCCTGAAGATATTGCCTGGCCTGGGTACGGTAGTTGTGTTCCTGAGCGAGGAGTTTCCACACGAGGTATTGCCCGCCCGCCGCGATCGCTATTCCATCGCCGGCTGGTTCCGGGTCAACCAGTCCACGGGTCAGCGGGTGGATCCACCGAAATAGTGGCCCGTCAGGTCTCGCCGCCGCGCTCCAGCAAGGCCTGCAGTGGCGCCAGGGCCTCGCCGTAGTGGCGCCAGCGCTCGAGCCCGTCCCGATAAATGCCCCGTCTGACCTGTACCGCGCTGGCGGTGGCGACCGGCCCGGCCTGATGCTGGAACGCAAGGCATGCGGGCTCCCAGGGCAGCCCGCACCAGTCGAGCAGGCGCCTTGCCTCTGTTTCGACATCGTCGATCAGCGCCTCGTAGTGGACCTCCAGCAGGCCGCCGGGCAGTGCCGCCTGCCAGTGCCTGATCAGCCGGTCGAAGGCCAGGTAGTAGCGCCCGCAGTCCTCCAGGTCCAGGGCATAGCGATAGTAGGGGAAGTTGCTGGCGAACTGCTGCCGGTAGTTGCTCAGGCAGGTGTCCAGCGGGTTGCGTCGCAGGCAGATGAAGCGGGCCCCCGGCAGGGCGCGGCGGATCAGGCCGAGGTAGGCAAAGTTGAGCGGCAGCTTGTCGATGAAATGTGCAGTGTTTCCGGTTCGCGGCCGGGTGCTGTCGAGGTAGTGCCGGCCCAGGGCTTTGGGATCCAGCGTCAGCCCCGCCCGCAGGGTGTCGATGTTGAGCACCTCGCTGCCAGGCGTCGCGGCCAGGCGCTTCACCGCCAGCGGGAAGTGGGGCAGCTCTCCGGCGGCGTAGACTTCGCTGTGGGCGCCGAGGATTCGCTCCACCAGGGTGGTGCCGGTGCGGGGCATGCCGACGATGAAGATCGGTTCCCGGGTCTCCAGTCCCGCGGCCTCGGGCCGGCCCTGGGCCGGCCCGAACAGCGCTGCGATGCCAGCCAGCAGGGCTTCATCGTCGCTTACGCTGTAGCTTATTTCCGAGCGCAGGCGCTGCTTGGCCCAGTGCAGGGCCTGCATGGCTCCCGCGTAGTCCCCCGTATCCTCCCGTTCCCGGGCTATGGCGTGACCCAGGTTGAGCTGGTCCTCCGCCGTGCGCACCCGTTCCCGCAACGCTTCCAGCCGCTGCAGGTGGTGGCTGCCGGGCTGTCCGGGTCCCAGATTCGCGAGGCTGGCGTGAGCCCGGAAATGGGTGGGCTGCAGGGCAATGGCCTGCTCATAGGCCTGCCTCGCCGCGGCGAAATCGCCGCAAAACTTGCTGCTGGCTCCCAGGTTGAAATGGAGGTCTGCCTGCCACTCGGGGCCAGGACCCGCCGCCGCCCCGTCCGCCAGTCGCGCACAGGCAGCGGTGAAGCAGGACAGGGCCCGCTGGTGTTCCCCCGCGTGACTGAATACCGTACCCAGGGTGTTCCAGGTACTGGCACGCCGGGGCCCGCAGGCCAGCGCCTGCTCCGCCGCCAGCAGCGCCTCCCGGTGACGGCGCAGGGCAATCAGGACTTTGCCCGCCTCGGCGTGGTAGTCGGCCTGCCCCGGTGCCAGCGCCGTTGCCCGCTCGATTATCTGCAGGGCCTTTTCCCGCTGGCCATTGTGGGCGGCAATCACCCCGCAGAGGAACCAGGCATCGGCATGCCCCGGATCCGTGCGCAGGATGTCCAGGCACAGCGCGTGGGCCTCCCGCAGGTGGCCCCTGTTCAGTGCGGCCTCGGCTGCGCGCTGGCGTTGCGCGGCAGTGGTTCCTGCGTTCAGAAGCGGTACACCAGCCGCAGGCCGGTCTGCCGCGGCCGGTTCACGTTCTTGTAGTAGCGACGCAGATCCACGTCGCCGACCTGGCGGATAAAGCTGCTGTCCTGGCGCACGGAGGTCTCGGCGTACTTGTCGAAGACATTGTCGGCATATACGGTCAGGGTCCAGGCATCCTTGTACCAGCTGGCGGACACGTTGTGCAGGGCGTAGCCCGGCAGCACTTCACCGTTGTTGCGGGTACCCACCTTGGTGAGGATGTCGCCGCTGGCGGTCATTGACCAGTCCAGCTCCACCTCGCTGCCGTCCGCCAGCGGGATGGCATAGTTTAGCGCCAGGCTGCCCTGGTGCTCCGGCGTGCCGGCCAGGCGGTCGCCATCGAGAGCATCCACGCCATCCACCAGCCCGGGTGCATCCTCCGCCAGCTCGGCGTCGGTGTAGGCGTACGAGCCCATCAGGGTGATGCGGTCAGTGAGCAGCCACTGGCCGGCCATTTCCACGCCCATGCTGCGGGCCGAGTTGCCGTTGCCGATAATCGGCAGGCCGCCGTTGGCGGTGACATCGGCCACCTGGATGTCGTCCCAGTCGATATAGAACAGCGACGCGTTGAACAGGATGCGTTCGCCGAACTGCGAGTGCAGGCCCAGTTCGTAGTTCACGGTCTTGTCCGGCTCGATCAGGACTTCATCCGGCAGGGCGCAGACATTCTGCACACCCGGAGGCAGCGGGTCGGGGCATTCCGGCACCGAGTTGAGACCGCCGATGCGGTAGCCCTCGCTGATGGTGAAGAAGGCCATGATGTCATCGGTAAAATGATAGGAAGTGTTGAACTTGAACAGGCTGCCATCGTCCTCGACGCTGTTGCTTTGCAGGATCGGGTCGATCAGGTCGGGCGGGGCGCCAAAAAATACTGTGTTCAGCAGGGGCAGGTCGAAACCGGTCCCGATGTCACTTTCATACTCGAAGTAGCGCGCTCCCAGGGTCACCTGCCAGGCATCGGTAATCTGGTAGCCGATCTCACCGAACACCGCTTTCTCGGTCAGTTCGTTCTCCGTGATCTCGATGTACTCAAGGGCATCGGGGCGCAGCTGCACGCCGCCAAAGTTGTCCACCGCGAACTGGTCGAAGCCCGGAGTGAATTCCCGCGACAGGGCGTCCAGCTCGGATTTGTTGTAGAACAGTCCGGCGATCCAGGTCAGCGGGTCATCGCCGGTGGAAACCAGGCGCAGTTCCTGGTTGAGTCGGTCCTCCTCGGCGTCCTCGCGGGTGAAGGCGGCAAAGGCGGGGAACTCCTCGTAGCCGTACTCAAAATTGAGCAGCAGGTCGGTCTGGTCCCGCTGGCCCTGCTCCTCGTAGCGCGATACCCCCGTGGCCGAGGTCAGTTCGGCAAACCCCAGATCGGCCACCAGTTCCAGCGCCAGCAGCTGGTTTTCCCGCTCGTTCGGCTCCAGGTAGCGGTGGGCCGCTTCGTACCTGCCGGTGTCGAACGCTTCCCGGTGATTGATCTGGCGGGCGCCCACGTCCATGTTCTGATAATAATAGGTGAGCGTGCCATCGATCTGCTCGCCGCTGTAGCGCAGGGCGACGCGGCCAGACAGCGTTTCCTCGGTGTTCGCATCTGCCTGTTGGCGCAGGTTGTCCCGCACCGCGTCCGGGTCGCTGAAATCCGGTTGTGGCAGCGATATGCCCGGCCTGCGCACCAGGAAGTTGTAGTCGATAAAGCCCGGGTCGTCGGTGAAATCCACCGAGGCACGCATGGCCAACCTGTCGTCCAGCAGCGGTATGTTGATGGTCAGGCCGCCCTCGGTGCCCAGGTCCGAGGACTGGCTGAGGTCGTAAAGCTCGCCGCGCAACTCCAGGGCCAGGGCCTCCGGGTCGGGCTTGCGGGGGATGAAGCGCACCGCGCCACCGAGGGTGCCGGCGCCGTACAGGGTTCCCTGGGGCCCGATCAGCACCTCGACCCGCTCCATGTCATTGAGCTTGAGGTCGATGTAGAGGGGGATTTCGCCGACATAGGTGGCCACGGTATCACCACCACTGTTGCCGAGAACCTCCGAGGCGTTGAGGGAGTCCACGTTGAGGCCGCGCACGGTCAGGATGTCGCCTCCGCGCGCGCCCTGGTCGACCACGGTCATGCCCGGCACCCGGCGCGACACCTCGGCCAGGTTGGTCAGGCGCTCGCGCTCGATCATGTCCGCCGACAGGGCGGTGATGTTGATCGGGATATCCTGCACCGATTGCGCGCGACGGGTGGCGGTGACGATCACTTCCTCCAGCGCTCCCGGCTGGGCCACGGCGGTGCCTGGCTGGACAATGCCGGCAATCGCAGCGGAAAGGGCGCTGGCGCGAAACAGAGTGCGTGAGTTCATGTTCTTGTTCCCCTGTTGTATTGCTTGGATAATCCCAAGCGGTGTCTATTGTCTCAAGGCTGGATGCGGTGAATATTACCGATGATGCGACGAATGGCGGTCGCTGCGGCGTGGCCCGCACCGCGCAGGGTATTGGACGCCGGTCATTTGCGCGGCTAAGCTGTCTCTGGCTGACAGCGGGCGCCGGGGGCGGTATCTGCTGGGTTGCAGCGATCACAACAAGGAGAAGAATAGCGTGAATTCACATCAAGCGGACGACCTGGCCACATTCATGGCGGGGGTGGAACGCCGCAATCCCGGGGAGCCGGAATTCCTGCAGGCGGTACACGAAGTGGCGATGGATATTATCCCCTACATTGCCGACAAGCCCATTTTCCAGGAGCTCAAGATTCTCGAGCGGATGACCGAGCCGGACCGCATCGTCAGCTTCCGGGTGGTGTGGGAGGACGACAGGGGCGAGATCAGGGTCAATCGCGGCTTTCGTATCCAGCAGAACAACGCCATTGGCCCCTATAAGGGCGGTATTCGTTTCCACCCCTCCGTCAATCAGTCGGTGCTCAAGTTTCTCGCCTTCGAGCAGGTGTTCAAGAACAGCCTGACCGGCCTGCCGATGGGGGGCGGCAAGGGCGGCGCAGACTTCAATCCCAAGGAAAAGAGCGAACGTGAAATCATGCGCTTCTGCCAGGCATTCATGACCGAGCTGTACAAGCATATTGGCCCGGATACGGATGTGCCTGCGGGTGACATCGGTGTCGGCGCTCGCGAGGTGGGCTACATGTTCGGGCAGTACAAGCGCATTGTCGGCCGCTTCGAGGGTGTGTTGACGGGCAAGGCGCTGGAATTTGGCGGCAGCCGCATTCGTTCCGAGGCTACCGGCTACGGTGCGGTCTACATGATGGAAGAGATGCTCGCGCATCACCAGGAAACCATTGAGGGGCGCACCTGTGTGGTCTCCGGGTCCGGCAATGTCGCGACTTTCTGTGCCGAAAAACTGATCGGCATGGGTGGCAAGGTGGTCACGATGTCTGACTCCTCCGGCTTTATCTACGATCCCGAAGGCCTGACCCATGACAAGCTGCAGTGGATCATGGAGTTGAAGAGCAAGCGCCGCGGCCGTATCGAAGAGTACATTCGCGAATTTGGCGGCACCTACCATGAGGGTGAGCGCCCCTGGGGGGTGCCCTGCGACCTGGCGTTCCCCTGCGCGACCCAGAACGAAATCACCGCGGAAGATGCCAGGACCCTGATCGACAACGGTTGCCGCGGCTTGTCCGAGGGGGCGAACATGCCCACCACCCCGGAAGCCATTCGCGTCATTCAGGCCAGCAAGACCCTGCTGCACGCCCCCGGCAAGGCCGCCAATGCTGGCGGTGTATCGGTCTCCGGTCTGGAAATGAGCCAGAACAGCCTGCGGTTACAGTGGACCCGTGCCGAGGTGGATCAGCACCTGCGCCGGATAATCCGGGGTATCCACGACCAGTGCGTGGAGTTTGGTACGGCGGCGGACGGCCATATCGACTACTTCAAGGGCGCCAACATCGCCGGCTTCAACAAGGTGGCAGCGGCGATGATTGCCTACGGCGTGATGTAGCAGTCAGTCCTCCAGCCGGGGCACTGCGGCCAGCAGTGCCCGGGTATAGGGGTGTTGCGGGGCGGTCAGGATCTGCTTCGCGCTACCCTGCTCCACCAGTTTCCCCAATTGCATGACGCCAACCTTGTGCGCGAGGGTCGGGACAATCGACAGGTCGTGGGTGATGAACAGGTAGGACACCCCGAATTCCCGTTGCAGCTCCGCCAGCAGTTCCAGTACTTCGGCGCGAATGGAGACATCCAGGGCGCTGGTCGGTTCATCGCAGATGATCAGTTCCGGGTTTACCGCCAGCGCCCGCGCTATCGCTATCCGCTGCAGCTGACCACCGGAGAATTCGTGCGGGTAGCGGCGGGCGTGTTCCGCACCCAGCTGCACCCGCTCCAGCAACTCCCGGATGCGGGCATTGCGCGCATCCTCCGACAGCGCCAGACCGAGGCTGATCATGCCCTCGGCGATGATGTCGCCGACGGTCATGCGCGGGTTCATGGAGGAAAACGGGTTCTGGAAAATCACCTGGATCTGCTTGCGATAGGGCAGCATGGCGCTGCGGCCGATGCCCTGGATGGGTGCACCGCGAAACAGGATTTCACCGCCGGCAATGTCTTCCAGGTTGAGAATCGCCCGGCCCAGTGTGGACTTGCCGCTGCCTGACTCCCCCACCAGGGCGAAGGTCTCGCCGCGGCCAATCGCCAGGGAAACCCCGTCCACGGCCCGGGTATGATCCACAGTGCGCTGCAGCAGGCCCTGGCGGATGGGGAAGTGCACCTTGACATCCTTCAGCACCAGCAGCGGTTCTTCCGCCGCCGCCGCGCGAAAGTGCCCCAGGTCGGGCAGGGCAGCGATCAGCTTGCGGCTGTAGGCCTGCTGCGGATTGTGGAAGAACTGGTCGACGCTGGCGCGCTCGATCAGCTCTCCGCGATACATCACCGCCACTTCATCGGCCGTATTCCTGACCACGCCCATGTCATGGGTGATCAACAGGACCGCCAACTGGCGCGAGCGGGTCAGCTCGCGGATCAGGTTCAGCACCTGCAACTGGATGGTGACATCCAGCGCGGTGGTGGGCTCGTCGGCGATCAGCACATCCGGTTCGCAGGCCAGTGCCATGGCAATCATCACTCGCTGCTGTTGGCCGCCAGAGAGCTGGTGCGGGAAAAAACCGAAGCGCTGCTCCGGGTCGGGGATGCCCACTTCAGTGAACAACTGCACAACGCGCTGGCGCAGGGCCGCGCCCCGGAGCGGCGTATGCAGCTTCAGGGTCTCGGCCACCTGGGCACCCACGGTTTGCACTGGGTTCAGGGCGCTCATCGCGTTCTGGAAAATCATCGCGACCTTGCGGCCGCGAATCTCCTGCATCCTCGCTTCGGACAGGGCGAACAGGTCCGTGCCTTCGACATCGACACTGCCGCCGCTGATTTTCAGGGCGTCGGGCAGCAGTCGCATGGCGGCCAGCGAGGTCACGGACTTGCCGCTGCCGGACTCGCCCACCAGGGCGAAAATCTGCCCCGCCGTGAGTTCAAAACTGACATCCCTGACGATGGGCTCGCCGCTCTCGGCAAGGACTACGGTCAGGTTGGAGACCCGCATGCAGACGCTGCCGGCCGTCTGCTGCTGTTTGGGGGCGTTCATGCGTCTACCCTCCGCAGGCTGGTACGCGGATCGAAGGCGTCGCGCACCAGATCGGAGAACAGGTTGGCCGCCAGTACCAGCGCGAACATGAAGAAGAACGCGCCGCTCAGGGTCCACCAGATGGTGGGCTCGCGCGACAGCTCGGAGCGGGCGCCGTTGATCATGTTGCCCCAGCTGCCCATGGACGGATCCACGCCGACCCCGATATACGACAGCACGGCTTCCGCCAGCACCAGGGCGCTGAAGTCCAGGACGAAGGTAATGAGAATAATGTGTACCACGTTGGGCAGCACATGGCGCGCGAGGATGCGGGTATGGCTGACGCCAAAGGCGTGGGCCGCCTGCACGTACCCAAGCTGGCTGATCTTCAGGGTTTCCGCCCGGATCAGACGGCACAGGGTCGCCCAGCTGGTGACCCCGAGAATAAAGCACAGGGCGATGAACTTGGCATCCGCCTTCTCCATGCCGACCGCAAAGAAATCCGGGTTGAGGTCGATGTAGACCTGGAACAGCAGCACTGAGGCGGCAATCAGCAGGATGCCGGGGATGGAGCTCAGGGTGGTATACAGGTACTGCACCACATCGTCCACCCAGCCCTTGAAGTAACCGGCCATGACCCCGAGCGTCACCGCGATCGGCAGCATGATCAGGGTCGCCAGGGTGCCCAGCAGCACTCCGGTGCGAATGCCCTTGAGCGACTGGTAGAGCACATCGGCGCCGCCGAGATCGGTGCCGAGGATGTGATAGTAGCGGCTCAGGCTGACGATCCAGACGCCACCGCAAAGAATCACCCCCTGCACCAGCCAGGAGGCGTGCCAGGGGTAGCGGCTGCGGCGCAGCAGCAGCCACTGGGGGCCGATCAGCAGCGCCGACAGCAGCAGACCCCAAAACAGGGCCGTGACAGTCTTGCCCAGGATATCCGCGCCGCGCAGGGAGGGGTCGGCCAGATGCTGGCCGGCGTGGCGCAGGGGCGGGTAATCGCGAATATCCTGGCCCTGCGCGTCCTTGAGATTTTCCTTCTCGAAGGAGATGAGGGCAAAGGGGGCCGAATAGGTGCGTTCGAAACGGTCGCCCATGCCTCCGGTCAGCAGGTCAAAGACACTGCTGACCTTGTTGTCATAGAACACCTCCTCGACGGCCATGCCCTCCGGGTTTTCCAGGGCGCCGCGAAAGTGCAGGGAGTCCAGCAGGGCGACCGCGATGTAGGCGGCAATGACGGTGAAGGTGACCATGCCCAGTTTCGAACTGAACACTTCTGCCCAGCGCTCGCGGGTCTGGGGGTCCCTGCGCAGGCGGTAGAAAAAGCAGGCCAGCGCAATCACCAATAGATAGATCAGGGCGTCGGACCAGAGAATCACGGGTTTCATCAGTACCACGCCCTCAGGACAGTCGCACCCGGGGATCAGCCCAGGTGTAGGAAATGTCGGTCAGGAGCAGACCGAGGATGTAGAGGACGGAGCCAATGAAGACCATGCTGCGAACGATGGCAAAATCCTGGGAATTGATGGCGTCGAGCATGTAGCTGCCCAGCCCGGGTATGCCGAAGAACGACTCGATCAGCAGGCTGCCCATGAACAGGGAGGGAATCAGTACCACGACCCCGGTGAGGATGGGGATCAGGGCGTTGGGGAGGATGTGCCGGAACAGGATGCTGAGCTCGCTGCAGCCCTTGGCACGGGCGGTACGGACATAGTCCTGGTTGGCTTCCTCCAGGAACAGGGTGCGGTACCAGCGTGCGCCGGCGCCAATGCCGGCGACCACGCCCACCAGCACCGGCAGGATCAGGAATTTCCACACCTGGCCCTCGGCGTGGAAGCCGGAGATGGGCACCAGGCGCCAGGTCTTGGCGATCAGGAACTGGCCGCCGATGATATAGAACAGGTAGGAAATCGACATCAGCGCCACGAACAGGAATACGGCGCCACGGTCCAGCCGGGTACCGTGGAACATCACCACCATCAGCGCCACGCAGATGTTGACGCCGATGCCCACCAGGAACGTGGGCAGCGCCACGGCCAGGCTGGGCCACATGCGGGAGGCGACGTCGGTGGTGATATCGCGGCCGCTTTCCGAGCGGCCGAAGTCAAACACGAACAGGCGCACGGACTTGTCGAAGAAGATTGTCTCGGTAAGGCGCGCCACCCCGGCGGCGTCGGGGTTCAGGAACAGCGGCTTGTCGTAGCCGTTCTTTTGCTTCCAGTTTTCGATGGCCTCGGGGGTGACGTACTTGTCGCCGAGCTGGGACGCGGCCATGTCGTCCGGCGAGTTGACCACGAAGAACAGGGTGAAGGTCAGCAGGTTGACGCCGATGAGGATGGGAATGGCATACAGCAGCCGACGAACAATGTAGGCAAACATGGGGAGATCCTGTTATTGGCGCGCAGTCGCCCTGAGGCGACGGCGGTAGGCGATTATTCCCGGAAGCAGCAGCGCGAGCAGCAGCACGGCTCCGGCGTACAGCGGCCAGATCACCGGCTGGTTCCACTCTGCGCGCTTCTGCTCGCGCAGTGATTCGTCGATGCGCACGTACTTGAGCGTGCTCTTGGAGATACCGTGGCGCTTGTTGTTGTGCACCCAGCTGTTGTTCAGGTAAATGTCCTTTGGATAGTAGGCGAACAGCCATACTGCGTCTTCACGGAACAGCTCCACCATCCTGGCGACAATGGTTTCGCGCTCCGGGCCCGGGGGCAGCACGCGCATGTCGCGAAACAGCGCATCGTACTCTTCCGACGCGTAGTTGGCGTTGTTGGCGCCGTCGCATTTGCAGATCAGCGGGCTCTCCGGGCCGAACAGCAGGAACAGGAAGTTCTCCGGGTCGGGATAGTCCGCCAGCCAGCCGTGGGAGAAGATCTGGGTATTGCCGGTAAGCAGTTTTTCCCGGGTGCGGTTCCAGTCCGCCGGCCGGTATTCCACCTGCACCCCGATACGGGCGAAGGCGCGGTCGATCCAGTTCATGTGGGTGTTGGAAATCGCCTGACTCTGGACATCAATGAAGATCTTCAGGGGCTCGCCGGTGCGGGCGTCCCGGCCGTTGGGATAGCCCGCTTCCACCAGCAGCTGCCGCGCGTGTTCAATCGACTTGCGCTTCGGTTTGCCGTCCACCCAGTCATAGACGTAGGGATTCATCCCTGCCTCGCCTTCGACAAACCCGGGAATGCCGGGTGGTATCGGCATGTGGGCGGCAATACCGTTGCCCTTGTAGAAAATGTTCAGGTATTCCTCGGTATCAAAAGCGATCTGCAGCGCCCGGCGCAGCTTGCGCTTCTCCTCGCTGTAGCCGCCCACTACCGGGTCGCGCATGTTGAAGCCATAGTAGTAGAGGGCCGGCTTCACATCCGGTGATACGCTGATATTGCGGTCCGCCATTTCCGCGCTCAGTTCCACGCCGTCGGGGCCGACCACGAAGGCCTGGTCAAACACGCGGTTGGTGTTGCCGTGGTTCTCCCCGGAACGGTCGTAGTAGCCCTGCAGGAACTTGGTCCACAGGGAGAGCACCTCTTTCTCCAGTCGGAACACAGCGCGGTCCACCAGTGGCAGGCGCTTGCCTGCGTCGTCCAGCAGGCCCTGCTCCGCGTCACCCGGTTCGCCCTCGCTGGGGTAGTAGTCCTCGCGGAAGTTGGGATTGCGCTCCAGCACGATCTCGCTGTTGGGGTCGTTCTTCACCATCATGAACGGACCGCTGCCCACCGGCCACCAGTCCAGGGTCAGGTTGCGGTCGATAAACCCGGGGTTGTGGAAAAAACGATCCACCTCGGGAGGAATGGGCGAGAAGAAATGCATGGCCAACCAATAGCGGAACTGCGGGTAGCGGCCGATGATGGTGATCTCGAAAGTGCGCTCGTCGATCACTTCCAGCCCCTGCATCGGGTACTGGTCGAGATCCAGCCAGCCGTCCCGCTGGACCTCCTGCAGCTGGCTGGAAAATTCCTCCATGCCGACAATGTACTGGGCCATGAAGCCGAGCATGGGCGAGCCGTTGAAGGGGTCGGCCAGGCGCTTGATCGCATAGACGTAGTCGTTGGCGTGGACGGCGCGGGAGCCAGTGTGGGGGAAGTCGCCTATCTGGCTGAAGCTGCGCCCCTCCCGCGGGTCGCTGAAAACATAGCGCGGGGCTCCCGATGCGTCGACTGCAAAGGCCGGATGCGGCTGGTAGCGGGCGTCCGCGCGCACGGTCAGCCGGTAGCGGGAAAACGCCACTTCCTCGAGGTCGGGATCGATTGCGTCGCCGTTCGCGTCCAGGTAGGTGATGTCGGGAAGAGCCTCGGCGCCCAGGGGAATCAGTTGGTAGGGGCGTTTCAGGAAGTGGTAACCCATGGGCGGCTCGTAGATCTGCATCAGGATCAGCGATTCATCCGAGGCGTAGGAAATGGCGGGATCCAGGTGTTTCGGCGGCGCCGGCGAGATCATCGACTGGTAGGTGATCAGGCCTGCAGGCGCGGGCGGGTGTGGATTGTTCCAGGGGCCGTCGGTGCAGGCGGCAAGGAGCAGGGAACAGCAGAGCAGGGCGGCGGCCCGGTTGCGGGCGGCCAGTCGCGACAGCATGCTTGATAGTCCGTTTGGCGGTCAGGGGTGCGATGTTAACAGCAAATACACTGGCGGTTAACTGTGCGCCTGCTTGTGCTCGCGAAACGGCGAAGGCGGCGTATAGTAGCGGCTGGGAGGAGAGTCGATGCGCGTATGGATTGGGTGGCTGGTGGCGTTGTTGGGGGCCTGCGGGCAGGTGGATGAGTTGCCGGTAGAGCCGGGGGTGTCACTGGCGCTGGCGGAGCACCGCGCCGGGCGCCTGGCGGGTCTGCAGTACAGGCTGCACTTCGACATCCCTGCGCAGCAATTGCAGCCGATTCACGGTGAGATCGAGATCCGGTTTACCCTCGCCAATGCCAGTGCTCCCCTGCAGCTCGACTTTCGGGCCGGGGCAGAGGCAGTGAAAACACTGGTGGTCAACGGCAGGGCGCTGACAGCGTTGCCGCAGCGCGAGCATATTGTGCTGCCGGCGACATCCCTGCGTACCGGCACCAATACGGTGGCAATGACCTTTGTTGCCGGCGACAGCGCTCTCAATCGCAATCCGGATTATCTCTATACCCTGTTTGTGCCGGACCGCGCCCGCACCGCCTTCCCGCTGTTCGACCAGCCCGACCTGAAGGCGACCTGGGAACTCAGCCTCAGGCTGCCCACCGACTGGACTGCGCTGGCCAACGGCCCGCTACTGGCGGCGGAGCCGGACGCGGGGGCCACCCGGTACCGGTTTGCGGTCACCGAGCCGGTCAGTTCCTACCTGTTTGCTTTTGTCGCCGGGCGCTTTGACGCTGTATCCCAGTCCTGGGGCGAGCGCGACATGACCCTGCTGCACCGGGAAACCGACCCCGACATGCTCGCCCGCAACCTGGATGCCATTTTTGCCCAGCACCGCGCGGCCGTTGCCTGGCTGGAGGACTACACCGGTATTGCCTACCCGTTCGCAAAGCTCGACTTCGCGCTGATACCGGCATTCCAGTACGGCGGCATGGAGCATGTCGGCGCCATCCAGTACCGGGCCGAGTTGCTGTTGCTGGATGAGAACCCGACCGACGAGGAGCTGCTGCGCCGGGCCAGCCTGATCGCCCACGAAGTCGCTCACATGTGGTTTGGCAACCTGGTGACCATGCGCTGGTTCAACGATGTCTGGACCAAGGAAGTGTTCGCCAACTTCATGGCGGCGAAAATGGTGAACCCCGAATTCCCCGACATGGACCACGAACTGAGCTTCCTGCTGCGCCACTATCCCCCTGCCTATGCTGTTGATCGCTCGGCGGGGGCGAACCCTATCCGCCAGCATCTGGGCAATCTGAACGAAGCCGGGCAGATGTACGGCCCCATTATCTACAACAAGGCGCCGATCATGATGCGGCAGCTGGAACGGATAGTGGGGGAGGAGGCATTCCGTCGCGGCATGCGGGAGTATCTTTCCCGCTACGCTCACGGTAATGCCAGCTGGCCGGCACTGGTGGCAATTCTGGATCCGCTGACCGGGGTGGACCTGCGAGCCTGGAGCGAGGTCTGGGTACACGGCAGCGGGTTTCCCGAGCCTTCCCTGCAGGTAGAGGATGAGGCACTTTTCTATGGCCCGGGGCCGGCGCGACTGGCCGATCTCGACGCCTGGCAGGATCTGGCGCTGGTGGACAGGGGGCGACTGCTGCTGGACCTGTACGAGGGGGTGCTGGCTGCGGCTGACATTGATGCCGGGGCCTACGGCGCTGCGCTGCTGGACATTGTCGAGGAAGAACGCAATCAGTTGCTGCTGGCCACGGCCCTGTCCCAATTGGGGCGCCTGCAGCAGTCACTGTTGCCAGAGCCAGCCCGTGGCAAGCTGCAGCCGCGCCTGGAGGCTGTGCTATGGGCGGGTATGGCCGCCAGCGAAGAATCCGGCCGCACCAGACTGTTGTTCGACAGCCTGTCGCTGTTGGCCGTCGAGGCGGAGTCGCTGCAGCGTTTGCTGGCGATCTGGCGGGGCGAGGCTTCGGTGCCCGGGCTGCAGTTGTCCGAAAACGACCGTATCCGTCTCGCCGAGCGTCTTGCCCTGCGCTTGCCGGAGCAGGCGCAGGCCATTGTCAGCGCGCAACTGGCAAAGACCGACAACCCCGACAGCAGGCGCCGACTGGCGTTTCTGGCGCCGGCGCTGGCGCCAGACCCCGCTGTCCGCGACCGTTTCTTTGCCAGTCTGGCGGAACCCGGCAACCGGACCACCGAGAACTGGGTACTGGATGCACTGGGTCATCTCCACCATCCATCGCGTACCGCGCATTCGGCGCGCTATATCCTGCCCAGCCTGGAGCTGCTGGAGGAAATACAGGTGACAGGAGATATCTTTTTCCCCTCGGGCTGGTTGCACGCTACGCTGGAGAACCACCATTCTGCGGAAGCTGTGGCCACAGTGCGGGCGTTCCTCGCGGCGAGGCCGGACTACAACGAGCAATTGCGGATGAAGATTCTGCAGGCACTGGATCTGCCCCTGAGGGCCCAGCGACTGGCGCAATAAAAAAACCCCGCTACCGGCTGCCGGTAGCGGGGTTGATGTGTCGGCTCCCGATGATCAGGAACCGATAATGCCGCCGTCCTTGCGGGTAATGACGATGGTGCAGTCGCGGGGGATGGTCACACCGTCGGTGGGGGCCGGGAAATTGGTCCGCGTAGGATCCCCGTTACCCGGGTGCTGGGTATTGATGAACATGGTGCGCCGGTCTGGCGTAACCGCGATGCCGGTGATTTCATCACTGGTAACGCCGCTGAACAGCCGCCGCACGTCCAGGTCCGGACCGCTGTCGTAGGTGCTGGCAACGACCATCTGGTTGTTGAGCCCCTTCTTCTGGCCGCCGTCGGTCTGGATAAAGATGCGCCCGTCGGGGTCGATCCAGATGCCGTCCGGGTCGGAGAAGGTGCGCTCGTCACCATCGGCGTGGGTGTCCTGGGCGATGATGAAGATGTCCCAGGTGAAGCTCAGGCCCGTGTGCTGGTCGCTGTCGTGCCAGCGGATGATATGGCCGTCGGCATTGGGTGCCAGCGGGTTCGCGGCATCGGCCACGGTGCGCCGGCTGTTGTTGGTCAGGGCGCAGTAGACGTCACCATTGGGTGCCACTGTGGTCCATTCCGGGCGGTCCATGGGGGTGGCGCCTGCCTTGTCGGCAGCGACCCGGGCGAAGGTCAGGATCTCTTCCAGGCTCATGCCGGCGAGGGCCGGATTGTTGGGCGAAAGCTCCAGCCAGTCACCGCTGCCATCGTCATTGAACTTCGCCGCATACAGGGTGCCATGATCCAGCGGGCTCATGCCCTGGGCGCGCATGGATTTCCAGTTGCTCTCGGAGACAAACTTGTAGATATAGTCGAAGCGCTCATCGTCCCCCATGTAGCCGACGATGCGGCCGCCGCGGCCTTCAACAATGGCGATGCCCTCGTGCTTGCAGCGGCCCAGGGCCGTGCGCTTGACCGGGATCGCATCGGGGTTGAACGGATCCACCTCGACGATCCACCCAAAGCGGTTGTCCTCGTTGCGGAAGGCGCTGTTGTGCGGTCGACCGAGATTGAAACGCTCATCGAAATTGCCCCAGCCGTAACCAAAGCCATTTGCGCTGAAGCCATAGCGCGCCTGCTCTGGCGTTGCCGCCCACTCGCCGGTTGTGTCGTTGAAATAACCGTTGAAGTTCTCTTCGCAGGTCAGGTAGGTGCCCCACGGCGTGTAGCCGTTGGCGCAGTTGTTGACCGTGCCCATGGGCACGCTGTCGGAGGCAATAAGATCGCTGCCCGCAACCGGGCCGCTGAAGGTGACCGGTGTGTTGACATGGACCCTGCGGTTATATTCGCTGCCCTTGACCAGTTTCCAGCTGCCATTTTGCTTGCGAATCTCGACCACCGATATGCCGTGGGCATGCTGGGATGTGTTGACGTCAGCAACACTCTCCGGTGCAGCCTTGCCAAGCACGGTGCCGTTGCCGCCGAACTCGTGGTTGATCGCCAGCAGGCCACGGGTATTGCTGCCGCGGAAGGGGAAGAACCACATCCCGTCGTGGCCGATACCGACCTGCTGCGCCTGTTGGGCAGCGCTGGGGCGGGTGTCGGGGTCACCCAGGTAGTCCGCTACTGCGTTGTCGAGGGAGGTACCCCAGGGAATCAGCACCTCGTACTGGTAGTCCGCGGAAATGGAGGGCACGGGGCCCGTGCCCTCGGCGACAGGGACCGGACTGAAATTGATCAGCCCGTTTTTACGATTCTGACCTGTCGGGCCATTGGGCCCGGGCTTGCCGCCCTTGGCCGCCATGGCGAGGGAGCTGCCAAAGAATGTGCCGGCGGCCAGGGTAAGGCCGCCTTTCATGACCTGCCGGCGGGAGGCGTAGCCGGTGAGGACATCCTGGAATGTGCGGTTGCTGGAGGGATTGCTGCTGCCTTCGTCGTGATCCATGGTGAGTATCCTGCGCTGTGTAGTTGGAATTTGAGCACGGCCGCAGGCCCATTGCTGTGGCCGCCGTGCGCTCAGCGACCCGCCATGTCCCGCGAGTCCGCTGCCAGTCGATGATGGCTCTGGTTTATTGCAGCGCCGTGGCAGATTCGTGGCAGAAAAAAGAACTTTCTGGGTTGGGGGTGGTGCGGCGGCCTATGGGAGGCACAAAAAAGGGCCAGCGCGAGGCTGACCCTTGGGTAGAGCGGGGACTGGGTTGGGCGCCCCCGGCTGGGCGCCCCCGGCTAGGCGCCCCAGCTAGGCGCCCCCCATCAGAACCGGTAGATCGCGTCGAAGCCGAAGGTGCGGGGCTGGTTCCAGACGTTGCCGGCGAAGCCGAGGGTACCGAAGTCGATACCCCACTCCCGGTACTCCTCGTCGGTGAAGTTCTTGACCCAGGCTGACAGGCGCAGCTCGCCACCATTTCCCACGGACAGTTCATCCAGCGTCAGGCGGGCGTTGGCCACCGTGCGGCTGTCTGCTGTGTCGAACTGATTCTGGAATGGGTGGAAGGTCATGCTGTCGGTATAGGTGACATCCACCCGCGCGCTCAAGGCGCCCATTCCGGTGTTCGGCAGGCTGTATTGCAGTCCCAGGGAACCGGTGTTTTCCGGAGCCCGGGTAACCGTGGTCACGTCCGCGATGTTCTCGATCTGGTTGGTGACCGGGTTGCGGGCGTTGTATTCGTCGAACTCCGCATCCAGGTAGCCATAGGTCAGGTCCAGGGTGATATTTTCGCTGAGCAGGGCGAACACCTCCACTTCAAGCCCCTGGTAGGTCGACTCCCCGGCATTGGTGATGCGGCTGGATGCACCGCCGCTTCCCGCTTCGAAGACGGCAATCTGCATGTCCTGGTAGTCGTTGTAGAACAGGGCGGCATTGACCCGCAGCCGCTGGTTCAGCCAGTCGGACTTCAGGCCCAGCTCGTAGGAGTCGAGTTGCTCCTCATCATAGGCCTCCTCCCAGGCCGTGACGCTGGAAGCCCTGGAGTTGAAGCCGCCGCCGTTGTAGCCGGTGGAGTGGGTGAAGTAGACATTCATGTCCGGGGTCACCGCGTAGTTCAGGGTCAGCAGGTAGCTCAGGTCATCCCACTTGTCGCGGTTGGTGAGACGGTCGTCGATGCTGCTGTGGCCCAGGGTCTCATTGAACAGGAAGCCGTCGCGCTTGTCTTCGGTATAACGCAGGCCGGCGGTAATATCCAGGTCCTCGGTGAGGGAGTAGGTTGCCTGCCCGTAGACCGCGCTGGACTCGGTGGTCTGCCCGTAAATGAAGTCTACGAAGCCGTTCAGGTTCGGGTCCGCACCCGGGAAGGGGAACGGCAGGGGCAGGCGCTGGCTGCCCTGGCACACCGGTCCGGTGCCGAAGTCCTGACAGAAGCCTGCGCCGATATAGGCGCCCCCGATGGCGCTGCCCACAAGGAACTGGATCGGCAGGGCGAAGGTTTGCGGGTTGTCCTGGTAGATATCTTCCTCGTAGTAGTAGAGACCGACGGTGTACTGCAGCCGGTCATTCATGGCATCGCCAATCAGCTGCAGTTCGTGCGTCTCCAGCTCGATCCCGCCCTCGGGGATTCCGGCCTGGAAACCCTGGGTGGGAATGGACTGGCCACCGCCGTAGAACAGGTCGCGCATGGTGTAGGCGCCGCCATCGAGGTCAGTGGAGTCGTAGCCGGAATCGGTTTCCCGGTTGGCGTAGATGTACTTGATCATGAACGGTTCCAGCTCCCAGGAGACCGTCAGGTTGTGGCCGTCCACCTCCAGCCACTCATCGCTGACTCCGTCCAGGGTGAACTGCTCGCGCCGCTTGTTCGGGTCGCCCACGGTGGCGGCCATCTGCTGGAAAATCTCGCCCCCCAGGAAGGTGTAGGGAAAGGGTGTGTCGGTAAAGCCGTTGAAGATACTGTCCTTGACCTTGGTGACCTGGAACGGTGTGGGTACACCGCGATTGTCGGTGCGGTCGAAGGTGTAGTCGATGATCAGGTTGTCCGTTGGCTCCAGGCGCAGGGCCAGGCGGTAGGACTGGTTGTCTTCGCTGCCGAGGTCGCGCTCGCCTTCTGGCCAGTCATTGGTGGCCCAGCCGTCATACTCCATTTTCGCCGCCGACAGTTTCACCGACAGCATATCGGCGAGTTTCGGCAGGTCTACCGAGCCGGAGAGGCGCCGGTAGCCATCGTTACCGATGCTGGCTTCAAGTTTACCGCCGAGTTCGCCCGTGGGCTTGATGGTGGTGACGTTAATGGCGCCGCCGGTACTGTTGCGGCCAAACAGGGTGCCCTGCGGGCCGCGCAGCACTTCCACGGACTGCAGGTCGACAATATCGAAGACCGCGCCCACGGTCTTGCTCATGTAGACCCCGTCCAGGTAGAAGCTGGTCTTCGGGTCAACCATCAGCGAAGTCTCGCCGCTGCCTACCCCGCGGATGTAGATGGACATGTTGGAATTGGAGGACGGCTGCTTCTGGATGTTGGTGTTGGGTGCAAAGCTGCCGATGTCAGTGACATTGTAGATCCCCAGGTCCGCGATTTTCTCGGCGTTGAACGCGGTGACCGCGATAGGGGTGTCCTGGAGCAGGGTCTCGCGCCGCTGGGCGGTGACGACCACCTCTTCCAGGGCCAGGGTCTGGGCCTGGGCCACGGACATTACCGGGAACGGCGCCGCGGCGATTAATGCTGCTGCTATGGGGGTGCGAAGGTTCTTCGGCATGGTAAGGCTCCGTAATCGTTATTATGGGCGCCCGTGGGGGCAGCCTGGTCACCGTGGCAACACGTCGTGTTGGACTACGCGGATAAATTGTGCTTGTTGTAATCCGCAACCGCAGTTTAACTTTTTTTGCGCCTCCCTCGTCAAGCCCTGCATAGTGTAAAAATTACCCTGTGGTTCAGGCTGTCGGCCTCGGCTGGGTTTCTGCCCTGCCGATGTTTCCGGGCACGGGCCACGACCCTGCGGTGAGGGCATTGCCAAGCAGGCCGCGGCGTGGTTTCATCACCCGAGGCGGCCAATTTGCAGTCGCTGTAAGCGAGGCGTCAACAGCCATGGATGCAGTACACAGGCATCGCTATGCCGGGGTTCTGCCCGGGCTTTTGGCTATTGTGGTGCTGGTGGTGGGAGTGACTGCCAGCGTGCTCGCCTGGGAGCACAGCCGCCAGCGTGAACGTTCCCTGGTCGAGAATGCCTTTGTCGCCGAGGCGGACCGGCTGGTCGCCGTTATCAAGCGTCAACTGGATACCTACGCTGTCGTCATGCGCGGTCTGCAGGGCCTTTTCCAGGGTGCCCGGGAAGTGCAGTACCACGACTTTCTGGCCTATACCCGCGCCCTGCAAGCGACCTCGGATGTTGCCGGCCTGCAGGGCGTCGCCTGGGTGGAGCTGGTGCGGCGCGAGCAGTTGGCCGCACACACAGCAAAAGTGCGCTCCCAGTTGCCGATCGATTACACCATCCATCCCGGCAGTGACAGCGAAGTGCTGGCGCCGATCATCTACATTGAACCGCTGACCGGGGATAACCTGGCGGCGATAGGGCTGGATATCTACCAGGTGCCGAGGGCACGTGAGGCGGCGGAACTCGCCCGGGACAGTGGCTCGATCGTCATTACCCGTCCCATAGGGCTGGTGCAGGACAGCCAGCGCGATCCTTCGCCCTCGTTTGTCATGTACCTGCCGGTATACGCGGCGGGGCTGGCTGCCGACACGGTCGCTGCGAGGCGGGAACACATCATCGGTTTTGTCGATATCCCCTTCCGGGTAAGCGACCTGATGGCCGGATTGCGCAATGAGATCAATCCGGCAATCGACCTGGACATCCACGATGGTGACCTGGCTGATCCGGCCAATGTCCTGTATGCCACCGACGCAGTGTCCCACGCAGAGCGGCTGCAGGCGGGTGAGCTGCAGCGGCGCGAGACCCTGACCGTGGGTACTCGCAGCTGGGCCCTGCTGATGAGCACAACACCGGAATTCAGGGCGGCCATAGTCGTGCCCGCGCAATCGCTGTGGCTGCTGCTGGCGGGCAGTTGCGCCAGTGTCGCCCTGGCGCTGCTGGTGCTGGTGCTGGCCCGGGGGCGCGATCGCAGTGAGCGACGCGCTGCACGTCTGAGCAATCTCTACCATGCCCTGAGCGAAGTGAACCAGGCTATCGTCAGGATGGACAGCGAGCACGACCTGATGCCCCTGGTGTGTCGCATGGCGGTTGAGTTTGGCGGCATGCGAATGGCCTGGGTGGGACGCGTTGATGCCGATACCGGGCTGATTACCACCGCTGCCAGTGCCGGCAAGGGCTGCGATTACCTGGATAGTCTCGTGCTTTCGGCACGAGCGGGGGAGCCGGGCGGTAGTGGTCCGACCGGCACTGCGGTGCGGGAAAATCGCCCGGTCATCATCAACGATTACCTGGGCTCTGACCTGACCCGTCCCTGGCATGAACGTGCCCGCAACTATGGCTGGCGCTCGGCAGCGGCGTTTCCGATCCAGCGTGGCGGCCGCCAGTTCGCGGTGCTCAACGTTTACCACCACAAGCCCGACGCCTTTGATCCGGACGCGACCAGTCTGTTGACGGAAATGACCGCCGACATCAGCTTTGCCCTGGACAACTTCGACCGCGAAGCGCAGCGCACGAGATTCCAGAAGGCGGTGCTAGAGAGCGAGGCCCTGTTGTCGACGGTCCTGGAGAATGTCGGCGCCTGTATCTACCTCAAGGATCTAGAGGGCAAATACCTGTTTGTGAACCAGCAGGTGCTGGATCTGTGGGGTGTCGAGCGGGAGCAGGTGATCGGTTTTGGCGACGACCGGTTCTTCGACGAGCGCACAGTGGCACGGGTTCGGGAAAACGACCGCCGGGTGCTGGACTCGGGCCAGCCCGAGGAGTTGGAGGAAGTCGACAGTATCCGTCGTGGCAAGACCCACGTATTCTGGTCGGTGAAAATTCCCCTGCGGGATGCAGAGGGCAAAATCTATGCGCTGTGCGGTATCTCTACCGATATTACCGAGCATCACGATAATCGTGAGCGCATTCGCCTCCTGAGCAACTACGATTCCCTCACCGGCCTGCCCAACCGGGAGCTGCTGCGGGAGAAGAGCCGGATTGCGCTGACCTCGGCGCGCTCGGGTGGCACTGAGGCGGCGCTGCTGTATATCGATATTGACCGGTTCCAGATCATCAACGATTCCCTTGGCCTGAATGTCGGTGACGAGGTGCTGAAGGAGCTGTCCAAGCGCCTGACGGCGGAGCTGAGCCTGGAGGCCACCCTCTCGCGGATGGGGGGCGATGAGTTTTTCCTGCTGCTGCCGAACACCGATGCCGGGCAGGCTGTGGCCATTGCCGAGCGCCTGCTGCTGCTGGTGGCAGAACCATTGCAAGCCGGCAGGCATCGCCTCAATCTCACCGCCAGTATCGGCGTGGCCTGCTTTCCCCGCCACGGGCGGGATCTGGACCAGCTGACCCAGTCCGCCGATGCCGCCCTGTCCCGGGCCAAGCGGGCCGGGCGCAACACGTTCAGGGTCTTTTCGGAGGAGATGCGGGCGCGGGCCAATGAGACCCTGCTGATCGAAAACGAACTGCGCGATGCCCTGGCCAATCAGCGTCTGAGCTTGCATTACCAGCCCCAGGTCAGCATCACCAGCGGCGAGATTACCGGGGTGGAAGCGCTGGTGCGCTGGCAGCACCCCGAGATCGGCTACATTTCCCCGGCGCGCTTCATTCCCATTGCCGAAGAGAGCGGCCTGATCCTGGGGATCGGCAACTGGGTATTGCGCACCGCGATCGCACAGCAGGCGAAGTGGCTGGAGGCGGGACTGCCGGTGAGTTCAGTCGCGGTCAACCTCTCCGCCGTACAGCTCTTTCGCGCCGACTTCACGGCCATGGTGAGTGGTTTGCTGGAGGAGTACGGGTTGCCTGCCGGGATGCTGGATCTGGAGCTGACCGAGCGTATCGCGATGGAGAACTCCGGCAAGACCCTCGCGACCCTGACGGATCTCAACGATCGGGGCGTAGTGCTGTCCATCGATGATTTTGGTACCGGTTATTCCTCCCTCAGCTACCTCAAGCGCTACCCGGTTCAAAAGCTGAAGATCGACAAGGGTTTCATCGACGGGCTCGCCGACGACCCCGAGGACCAGGCGATCGTGCTGGCGATCATCGGCATTGCCAGGGGGCTCGGCTTCCAGACCGTGGCGGAGGGAGTGGAAACCAGGGAGCAGTTGCAGTTCCTGCAGCAACACGGCTGTGAGGAATACCAGGGCTACTACTTCAGCAAGCCACTGCCACCGGCAGAGCTGGAGACCTTGCTGCGCAGGCAGGTCGCGTCAGGTACTGGTCGCTAACACCCAGGCGGTATAGGCACCAAAGCACAACAGCAGCACCCCGCCTTCGAGGCGATTGATCCGTCCCGGACCCCGGCGCCGGTAGCCCAGTACGCACAGCAGCACGGCGAGTCCGGCCATCGTGGCCACATCCCGACCGAGGACTTCCGGTGGCACCGTGATCGAACTGATACCGCCCGCGATGCCCACAACCGCCAGCGTATTGAACAGGTTGGAGCCGATGATATTGCCGAGGGCAATGTCGTTCTCACCCTTGCGGGCAGCGATAACCGAGGATGCCAGCTCTGGCAGCGAGGTGCCGATGGCAACAACCGTCAGGCCGATAACCAGGTCGCTGATCCCGAGGCTCAGCGCAATATCGACTGCGCCCCAGACCAGCAGGCGGGAGGCGGCAATCAGCGCCAGCAGGCCTGCCACCAGCCACAGCAGCGCACGGCGCAGGGGCATGTGGGCGACGGCTTCGAGATCCGCGCTGACCTCAGTGCCAAGCTGGTCGGCCTTGCCGCTCATGCCCTCGCGGATGCTCCAGGTCATCAGCGCCGCGAACACCGCGAGCAGCACCACCGCTTCCATCCGGGTGACGGTGCCATCCAGCAGTTGCCAGGCCGCCAGGGCGGTCACCGCCAGCAGGATCGGCAGTTCTTTGCGCAGGATCTGCGAGTGCACCAGCAGGGGACTGATGAGGGCAGTGATGCCGAGGATCAGCGCAATGTTGGTGATATTGGAACCGTAGGCATTCCCCAACGCCAGCCCCGGATTGCCCTGGTAGGCGGCCATGGCCGAGACCACCATCTCCGGTGCCGAGGTACCGAAACCGATGATCACCATGCCGATCAGCAATGGCGGCACCTGGAAGTGCCAGGCAGTTGCCGATGCTCCCGCCACAAACCTGTCCGCGCTCCACACCAGAATAACCAGGCCGACCAGAACGGCCCCCACTGCGATCATTGGTTTCCTCCTCTGCCGTGCCGGCACCCGGATGGGTGGCCGACGAGAGGCCCACGATACTGCGCAAACAGCACCGCCGCTACTACCCCCGCGGCGGTAATAATCCGCATGTCGGTCAGCAATGTGCATTGAAAAATTATGCCGAACCCCCTTTTACGCGCTAGTCTATGTCTTACATAAACATAAAAAGGTGTGATCCGATGGCTTATTCAGGGAAAGGCTTGTTGCTCGTCCTGCTGACTTTTGCTCTGCTGGCCTGCTCCGACAGCAGTGACCGGCCGGCGCCGGCAGAGCCGCCGGTCCAACCTGAAGAGGTGGATCCCAATCTCGTCGAATTGGCGCCAGGGGAGGACTTCCAGCGGCGCCTGCTGGAAGCGCTCATCAACGCCGAGCCGGGCCAGACCATCGAGCTCCCCGAGGGGGAGTTCGCGCTGGATGGCACCCTCTCCCTGGATGTCGACAATGTCACGGTACGCGGACAGGGGCCCGGGCGGACGGTGCTCAATTTCGCGACACAGGCGTCAGGGGGGGAGAGTATTCTGGTGACCAGCAACAATGTGGTGCTGGAAAATTTCGCTCTCATCGATCCCCCCGCCGATGGCGTCAAGTTCAAGTTCTCCAACGGCGTCACCATGAAGTCGCTGCGGGTGGAGTGGACCTGTGGCCCCTGTGCCAGCAACGGTGCCTATGGCCTGTATCCGGTGCAGACGCAGAACGTGTTGATTGAAGACAGCGAGGTCATCGGTGCCAGCGATGCCGGCATCTATGTGGGCCAGTCCGACAACATCATCGTGCGCCGCAACCGGGTATCCCTGAACGTCGCGGGCATTGAAATCGAAAACTCGACCAACTCCGATGTCTACGAGAATATTGCCGAGAACAATACCGGTGGCATTCTGGTGTTCGATCTGCCCAACCTGACACTGGACGGGGAGCGTGCGCGAATCTACGACAACACCATCCGCAACAACAATACCCCCAACTTTGCGCCAGAGGGGAATATCGTTGCGATCGTGCCCACGGGCACCGGCATCCTCGCCATGGCCTTCGACGACATCGAGATTTTTGGCAACCGTATCGAGGGCAACCAGTCGCTGGCTATCGCCATTGTCAGCTACGCGATCAGCGGACTGACCACCGACGATGTCAACTACAATCCCGACCCGCGGCGCATCCATGTGCACGACAATGAATACAGCGACAACGCCCATGATCCCCAGGACCTGGTGGCTGATATTGCCGGTCTGTTCAACGGGCTCGGCGGCCTCCCGGAGATTGTTTACGATGGCCTCGGGGAAGGACAGGGCGCCTTCGCCGATGCCGACCGCATCTGCATAGCGGAAGCTGAAACAGTGCGTCGTGGGGTGCTGTTTCAGCCCGGTGGTGGCGGCCCCAGTGTCGATCCGGCCTTTTTTGCCTGCGCCCACGCCTCCCTGGCGGAGGTTGTGCTGGATACACCCGAGGTGATTGCCGAAGGCGAGCGGCCACCGACTGAAGCGGAGATCGCCGAGCTCTGTACCCCCGCCGGCAGCGAGGTCAATTTCGATGCCGTGGAGGTGAATTGTCGCGAACTGGCGGGATACAACCTGTTCGCGGACGCACTGGAGCCGCGCAGCGAAGCCAATGGCGGTATCCTTTATGACCTGACCAGCGAGCTGTTTACCGACTACGCGGAGAAATACCGCTTTATCTACGTTCCCGAGGGTCTGCAGGCGGCATATTCCACCCGCGATACCTTCGATTTCCCCGTGGGGACCATCATCGCCAAGACCTTCACCATGCCCAATGACTTCCTCAACCCGGCAGCGGGTGAAGTCATCATCGAGACCCGCCTGTTGCTTCACCGGCGCGAGGGCTGGGCGATGCTGCCCTATATCTGGCGCGCAGACGGCAGCGGTGCGGATCTCTCCGTGGCCGGCGGCCGCCGCAGCCTGGAGTGGATCCACAGCGACGGCATGACCCGCAGCACCGAGTACGTAATCCCCGACGCCAACAGCTGCAAGACCTGCCATGGCGTGACCCGCGCCGAGACCGGAAGCGGCGTCAATCGTGAAACGGTGAGCCTGCCGATTGGCCCCAAGGCACGGTTTTTGAACCGCGACAACAGCTACTCGGGCGCAAGCAAGAACCAGCTCGCGCACATGGCCGAGCTGGGAGTGCTGGCCGGCCTGCCCGCGGACCTTGCCGGTATCGAGACGGCACCGGATTGGGAGGATCCTGCGCAACCGCTGCAGGCGCGGGCCAGGGCCTACCTGGATATCAACTGCGCCAACTGTCACAGCCCCGGCGGCTTCGCCAGTAATTCCGGCATGTTCCTGGAGTTCTGGCGCGAGGTGAATTCCACCTACGGTATCTGCAAGCCGCCGGTGGCAGCGGGCGCCGGCTCCGGAGGCCTGCAGTTCGATTTCGTCCCCGGCGATGCCGATGCGTCCATCACCGTATTCCGCATGGATTCCAACGACCCGGATGTGCGCATGCCCGAGATCGGACGCAGCATCATCCACGATGAAGCGGTCGCGCTGGTGCGGGAGTGGCTGAACAGTTTGAGTGGCGGCTGCTAGGCGCTGAAGGGTTGCCCGGAGCGTGTGCTTGTCCCCGACACCAGCGGCTGTATCGCCGTCGATTCCACGGGTATGATTGCCCGATAATGATTGGACGGTTAACCTCAGGGAATGCGTGACATGGATAGTTCGGTTGGGTCTGATCGGGTGATGAGCATGGTGCAGGCGCTGGTCACTCGTGTTGGCGGCGCGGTACCTCCACAGGAGTATGCGGCGCTCACCCAGCTGGCCTATAACCTGCTGGAACCCGCGCCACCGGTTTCACCACCGAGTCCGCGCCTGGTGACGGTGCTGATCGTCGACCTGCGCGGGTTTTCCTCGCTGGCGGAGACCTGCAGTTCCGCGGCCTTGATTGGCTTGCTGACGCCCTTTTTTGAGCAGATGACGGCGCTCATCCACGCCCATGGCGGGTTTGTCGACAAGTTTCTTGGCGACGGGGTGATGGCACTGTTTGGCGCCCCGCACGCCTGTGATGACCATCTGCAGCAGGCGTTGCTGTGCGCCGCCCGCATGCAGCAGGCGATGGTCCGGATCAACACTGAAAACGCACGCCTGGGTCTGCCGGAAGTGCACGCGGGTATCGGCATCAATACCGGTGAGGTCATGGTCGGCAGTTTCGGCCCCGATGACCATCGCGAGTACACCGCGATCGGGGACGAGGTGAATTTTGCTGCCCGGGTCGAATCGTTCAGTCTGCGCGGGCAGGTGCTGCTGAGCGAAAACAGCTACCTGGCCGCGCGCGACAGCATCGAAGTGGGTGCCATGCGCCGCTTGCAGGTCAAGGGCAGGAGGGGTCCGGTAACGCTGTACGAGATGCTGGCCGTGACCGGATCTGAGCGAGTTGAGGTGCCGCGGGTGGAGCTGCGCAATTCGCCGCGGGTGGAGGTCGAGCTGCCGTTGCACTTTCATCGCGTGGATGGCAAAGAGGTGCTGCAGGAAACCCATGCCGGCAGTATCCGCAACCTCAGTTATGATGGCATGCTCGCGCAGCTGGAGTTGGAGCTGCCGACACTCAGTGAAATCAATTTCCGGGTAAACAGTGACTTCGCTACCGATGTATCCGGTGAGCTGTATGCCCGCGCCCTGCATACAAGACCGGTGGCGAACCGCTTCGAAATCTCTTTCGCTTTCACCACCTCGGGCACGACCGGGCACGAGGCCGTGCGGCGCTATGTGGACCAGCTGCTGTGGGGCCGTC
>TARA_R110002110_G_scaffold225957_2_pt1 | contig 41141 bp, 37 predicted proteins | sample TARA_R110002110 | Tara Oceans TARA_R110002110 (sample SAMEA4397330) | marine metagenome | biome: Polar Biome; feature: [SRF] surface water layer (ENVO:00010504); material: water (ENVO:00002006), including particulate matter (ENVO:01000060) such as... | depth 5 m | reverse complement strand
GTCTCACGGCCCGTACAGCCCCTAGGAAAGGACATTGGTTTCCTCCCGGGAACCATGGAAGAGAAAATGACGCCATGGCTAATGCCCATCCAGGACAATCTCCAATTTTTAATGGGAAATGACAAATTAACCCTTGACATTTATATACAAAAGGGTACAATAGAGATAGAAGCATTGACTTATATTCGTGGACGCTCAATCTCAAACGCTTTTATCATAATAGATGAGGCACAAAACTTGACAACCCACGAATTAAAGACTATAATAACAAGAGTGGGAGAAGGTACCAAAATCGTGTTGACCGGTGACGTAGAACAAATCGATAATGTTTATATCGACGCAACGTCCAACGGACTGACACACGCCGTTGAGAAGTTTAAACGCTTTGAACTGGCTTCTCATATCACCCTGTCTAAGGGTGAGAGATCAAAGGTTGCAACCTTCGCCGCAGAAAATTTGTGAGATTAAAATGGAAAACGAAAACCCCGCTTTAGAAGCACCGGTTGGCACCACTACCGGGTTACAAGAACTAGTGGTTAATTACATCGGCGACCGCCTTGAGGTGGAAGAAGAAATTACTGTTGATATGGCAGTTCAAGTGTTTGCCGCGGAATTCCCAGAATTCCTGATGGCTGTTGCAGAGGAAAACTTTCTGCGCGGCTATGAGCAAGCATTAACTGACGTTGAAAACCACGAAAAACCAAAGACCTAGTGGAATACTATATTTATAACGTTCCAATTTTTTTGGTTGGGACGGGCGCTCCGGTGGTGGATATCCCAGAATTCTGTATTAGTGCAGAAGAGACGCTCCCCAGGCGCCTTTACCGGAATGTAGATGTAGTTTATTTGGGCGATGTCCGCGAACTACAAGATCGTAATGCGATGTATAGTAACGGTGCTATATATATGACAGACAGAGAACCCACTATTGAGGATATGATAGAAAACTTAGTTCATGAAGTTGCTCACTCATTGGAGGCAACTTATGGTCAAATGATTTATAATTCTCAACTTATTCAAGAATTTAAGGGAAAGAGAGAGCGATTATATCATTTGCTTAAGGCACAAGGATATGAAACATCTCCTCTTTTATTCAATTATACCGAGTATAATAAAAAATTTGACAGCTTCTTAGCTGACGAAGTGGGATACCCCACCCTCTTAACTCTTACAATGGGTCTTTTTGCGTCCCCTTATGGTGCGACGTCTATACAAGAATATTTTGCTAACGGATTTGAAAAATATTTCCTGGACTCTCCACAAACAGTTAGGGATGTAAGTCCCGCCCTTTATCAAGTAATTGAAGAAATAATAAGTGACAAATGAGTAAAAAACGAGAACATATCTCATATTCCGAATTAAAAGATTGGGCGCTATGCCCCCATTACCACAAGAAAGCCTGGATCGAAAAAGTTGCCCCATTTGAGGGCAATGAGTATACTGCTTTCGGAACAGCTATTCACGATGTATGTGAAAAAAAGCTACTAAAAGAGAACATCGATGAAGCGGAAGTATTCCAAATTGGCTTTGAGAAAAAACTCCAGGAGTTAATGGAAAAAAATATTGAAGTAAACGGTGCAAACATTGTGGCGATGCGGAGCGCAGGTCCAGCCATATTAGCGGAAGTCGAGGATGCGTTAGAAAATTACTTTGGTGATTATGAAGTGTTCTCTTCGGAAGAAATGCTGTATGTACCGATTGAAGATTTTAATATTAACTTCAAAGGTTATGTGGATGCTGTTGTTAAAGTAGGGGACACATATCATCTCTTTGATTGGAAGACTTGTTCGTGGGGGTGGAATGCCAGAAAGAAGGCTGAAAAATTGGTAACGTACCAGTTGACCCTATATAAACATTTCTTTTGCCAAAAACACAAGATTGATCCAAAAAACGTCGAAACCCACTTTGCTTTGTTAAAGCGAACAGCTAAAAAAGATCGTGTAGAGATCTTCAGGGTAACAAGCGGCCAGCAAAAAACTGAAAATGCTCTTAAACTTCTCTACCAAGCAATCTATAATATTACTAAAAGATTTAGCATCAAGAACCGGTTGAGCTGTCATAAGCCATATCCTTGTAAACTGCTTAATACTAAACATTGCCCATAAGGAATTTATATGTCTGATAAAATTAAGATCTTTACGATCAGTGATCATCCCCTGTCGCCCTCCGGAGTAGGAACCCAAACAAAATATATTATTGAAGGGATGCTCAAAACTGGAAAATACCAGTTTATATCTTTTGGAGGCGCCGTTCAACATCCCAATCACGACCCTCAACATACAGAAGAATGGGGAGAGGATTGGGTTATTTGGCCAGTGGATGGGTATGGTAATCCAGATATGGTGAGAGCTATGATTCATCAAAATAAGCCCGACATACTGTGGTTTATGACTGATCCGCGTTTTTATGGATGGTTGTGGTCTATTGAAAATGAGATCCGGCCTAAAATACCAATGATTTATTATCATGTTTGGGACAACTACCCTTATCCCACTTATAATCGTCCTTTTTATCTATCTAATGATCATATCGCGTGTATCTCCAAGCTCACCTATGATATAGTTCAAACAGTGACGCCAGAGGTTGATTCATCCTATATCCCACACGCGGTAAATGCTGATATTTTTAAACCCTTTACACCTGTTGAGACCCAGAAGATTCGCCAACAAAAAGGACTTGACGACAAATTTGTGTGCGTATGGAATAATCGTAACGCCCGACGCAAACAATCCGGTACATTAATTTATTGGTTTAAAGAATTTCTTGATCGTGTTGGGCACGATAAAGCAACCCTTATCATGCATACTGACGTTAAAGATGTCCACGGACAGGACTTAGAGGTTATTATTCACGAACTGGGCCTGACTAATGGCGAGGTACTTTTTTCCCGAGAGAAGGTATCGGCACCGGATTTGGCCTTGATGTACAATATGGCTGATTTAACTATTAATATTGCAGATGCGGAAGGCTTCGGCCTCGCCACATTGGAATCTTTGTCGTCCGGTACCCCGATTCTCGTTAACTGTACAGGAGGTCTACAAGATCAAATTACAGATGGAGAAACCTCTTTCGGTATTGGACTGCAGCCCTCGTCGAAAGCCATCATTGGTTCCCAAGATGTCCCGTTTATTTATGAGGATCGTCTTGCTAAAGAGGACTTTCTTAATGCAATGCTGGAACTGTATGAATTGGGCCCCGAAAAACGCGCTGAATTGGGCCGTAAAGGGCGCGAGTGGACCCTCAAGATGTTTAATTTTGATGATTTTGTCGATAGCTGGGACCAACTGTTTACAAAAGTCTATGATGAAAAAGGCTCCTGGGATGAACGAACCGGCTACAATCGATATAATGTGAGGGAGATGTAAAAAATGAAAAAAAGAATTTTAGTTAAAGGCCCGGCATTATCGCGTTCTGGTTATGGAGTACAATCGCGATTTGCTATTAATGCTCTGCGCAGCAGGGAGGATATTTTTGATATCTATATTGTTAATATTTCCTGGGGTACCACTGGTCACGTGGCAGAAAATACCGAAGAGATCAGTTATATTAAAGAAACAATGCTTAGAACACAGATGTATGCAGCACAAGGAGGACAATTTGATATTTCCTTGCAAATTACTGTTCCGAATGAGTTCGAAAAAATTGCTCCCGTTAACATCGGGTATACCGCTGGGATAGAAACGACGAAAGTGGCGATGCCCTGGATCGGCAAATCAAATCAATTTATGGATAATTTGATAGTAGTATCTAACCACGCTAGAAAGGTCTTTGAGCAAACCACCTATGACGTAACAGATCAAGAGGGGAAGGAACATAAAGGATGGGGACTACAGATACCAATTCAGGCAGTAAATTATCCGGTGCGCAAGTTCGACCCAGCGCCAGTTGATATTACTTTTACCACAGATAAGAATTTTATGGTTGTATCTCAATGGGCCCCCCGTAAGAATTTGGAAAATACTATTAAATGGTTTGTGGAGAATTTCCGCGATAACTCTGAGGTAGGCCTAGTTCTAAAGACTAATACTGCTAGCGATAGCATAATGGACCGGGAACATACCTATAAACGACTTAAGGGCCTTTTAGAAGCCGTGGGGGAACATAAATGCAAGGTGTATTTTCTCCATGGAGAGTTAACCCCCAACGAACTAACATGGTTATATCAACATCCCACTATGAAGGCTTTAATTAATATTGGCCATGGTGAAGGTTTCGGACTCCCCTTGTTCGAAGCAGCGTATAACGGACTATCGTTGATTACTCCAACCTGGAGCGGCCAGATGGACTTTATCTGCAAAAAGAACAAAAAGGGTAAAGCCGTCCCCCGGGTCAACCGAGTGGAATATGATCTACATGAGGTCCAGCCAGCCGCAGTCTGGCCCGGAATCATTGAAAAAGATTCTAAGTGGTGCTTCGCCAGAGAAACCTCCTATAAGCGCGCCCTTCAAAATGCCCTACTGAAAGAGGCTCATTATAAACAAGAGGCCAAGGCTCTCCAGAGCCACATCATAGAGACATTTACAACTGAAAAGATGTATGATGACTTCGTCTCCTGCATCTATAATCCTACGGAGGAAGAGTTAGAGTGGGCCTCAGCCTTGGGCGAAATTGAAATGATCTGATGCGCCTATTGTTTTTAGCCGATTATTTTACTGATCAAATTAATGGCGGCGGCGAGAACAATGACGCGCGACTAATCGCTCATTTACGCGATAATGGCGTAGAGGTCACCTGCATCCCCACAACTCAGGTGACGCAAGGCAATATTGATGAACATACTAAAGTCATTGTAGGAAACTTTGTAAGGTTACCGGAGGCGCTCAAACAACACCTCATTCATACCAAATCATATTTAATCTACGAGCACGACCACAAATATGTTACCACCCGGGACCCCGCTAAATTTGTCAATTTCAATGTCCCGGCAGATCAAATAGTCAACAGGCAGTTTTACGAGGCCAGCGCGCAAACTATTGTTTTAAGTAATATTTGTCAGCGTGTCCTGCAGACCGTACTGCCCGCAGTCAAAGTGCACAGCATTGGTTGCAGCTTATGGACCGAAGACTTTTTTGAACTAATGAAAAATCTTTGTACTGTTGAAAAGACCAAAGACACATGTATTCTTCTGAGTCACAACCCTACTAAGAACTATCCTACTACCGTTAAATATTGTATCACCAAGGGTATTGATTATACCGCCATTCACGCGGAGCACCATCCGGATTTTTTAGAACAGATGGCTGAATATAAGAATTTCTTATTTATGCCTACCGTCTTAGAGACTTTTTCGCGAGTCTGTGCTGAGGCCAAAATGCTGGGCTTAAATGTACTAACAAACCCCAAAATGGTGGGTATGTTTAGTGAGCCCTTTAGTGACCTCAAGGGCCGAGCCCTACAGGATGTTTTATATGAACAGAACCAGCACGCCCTGAAACATTTTGTAGATTGGGCTAAGGAGTGATAGTCATTACCGGTGCAGCCGGATTCATTGGAAGTTGTTTGGCGTCGTCATTAAAGGAGCCCCAACGATATTGCGACCCACGGGATCGAAGTATGTTGACACCGACTCAGTGTTTGCGCTTTATCAAAGATAATGATGTTAGGGTTGTTTATCACTTAGGCGCAATATCCTCCACGACGGTGAGCGATACGGCTAAGGTGGCGAAGAATAATATACTCTTCAGCACTCAATTGTTAGAGTTATGTGTGGCCAACTCTATTCCTTTTATCTATGCTTCATCGGCCTCTACTTATGGATCGATACATGGCCCCCACCGCGAGTGGCAACCGCTTAAACCTATCAATTATTATGCTATTAGTAAGACTGCGTTTGATCTACTAGCAAAGCAAAAAATTGTTGACAACCCCGATGCTAGAATCGTTGGATTACGGTATTTCAATGTTTATGGCCACCGTGAACACCACAAGGGAGATATGGCTAGCCCAGTTCATAAATTTATTCAACAGGCCCGCAAAACAGGGGAGATAAAAATTTTTGCTGGGAGTGATGGGTTTAAAAGAGATTTTATTCATATTTCGGATGTGGTAGCTATTACGAAGGCTGCGTCAACATTTAGTAGTGCACAGTCTGGTATTTATAATGTAGGTACCGGCATTGCCCGCACCTTTGAAGACGTGGCCCAAATAATCGGAACAGCCACAGGGGCTAAAATTGTTGAAATCCCATTTCCCGACCATTTGGTAGGAAAGTACCAAAGACACACTCAAAGTGACAATAAAAAACTTAGCGATCGCGGGGGCTACACTGACGATCGATTGACTTTAGAAGAGGGAATACGGGAGACTTTGAGAGAATTATGAAAACAATTTTTGTTAACGGGTGCTTTGATATTCTCCACCGTGGCCACTTTGAATTATTTGAACACGCCCGGGCCTTAGGTGATCAGTTAATTGTCGCTATTGACTCTGATGAAAAAATCAAGAAGGATAAGGGCCCCGCAAGACCCTTTAATACAATGATAGATCGTCAGTATGCGCTCAGCCGCCTAGTAGATATAGATACGGTATTAACATTTAATACCACAAAAGGACTAGAAGATTTAATATGTGCAATAAAACCAGATATAATGGTAGTTGGGTCCGACTGGCGAGATAAAACAATTGTCGGTGCTCAATTTGCCAAAGAAATAAAATTTTTTGAGAGAATAGATGGATACTCCACGACAAAAATCATTCAAGGTGCTGGTTTTCGGTGATGCTTGCATAGATCGCTATCATTATGGATACTGCGATCGACTAAGCCCCGAAGCACCGGTACCTATTTTACGCCATAATCATTCGGATGAGCGGGAGGGCATGTCCCTCAACGTTGCTAATAATCTGCGAGCCTTTGGGGTACAAGTAGACAAGGTTAATAACTCAGAGCCAATCTCTAAAGAGCGATTCGTGGACCTCAAAACGAGACAACACTTAATTCGTTTTGATAAAGGGGAGGTAACTTCTCTAGAACCATACTCCATTGCATCTGCTAAAAACTTAGATTTGAGGGGATATGACGCGGTCGTTATATCTGATTATAATAAAGGCTTTGTAACCTTTGAAAATGCCAGGATCCTGGCGTCCCGTTGTGCGACGCGTAATATTCCTTTGTTTGTTGATTCCAAAAAAGGTGATTTAAGTTGTTATTCCTCGGCCATACTCAAGATAAACGAAAAGGAGTTCAAAAGAGCTACCAAATATCCCATCGATTATGAATTGGTGGTGACTATGGGATCCTCCGGAGCCCGTTGGGGAGAAAAACACTATAGTACTGAAGAGTGCGAAGTATTCGATGTCTCTGGCGCCGGCGATACCTTCCTGGCGGCTCTGGTCTATGAATATCTAAAGACATCTTCTCTGGACAAAGCTATTCAGTTTGCCAATAAATGTTCTCGTTTGGTCGTTCAAAGATTCGGTACTTATAGTATTACCAAAGAAGATGTGGAATCGATTTAATGACATACGTATTTGATATTGATGGAACAATCTGTATTAACTCTAAGAGTGATTACGAGAACTCCACCCCTATTCAGACCCGGATAGATAAAGTAAATGAATTGTATGATGCGGGTCACACGATTATCTTTCAAACAGCTCGGGGAATGGGCAGAAGCAAGAATTCTCCTGCATTTGCGTATGCCAAATTTTTTGAGCTGACACAAGACCAACTAAAAAACTGGGGAGTCAAATATCACTCCCTATTCTTAGGAAAGCCCGCAGGTGATATCTACGTCGATGATAAAGGAATTAATGATGAAGACTTCTTTGCCAATTAAGTTTGTCCCCAAAGGGTGGGGATTTGAAAAATGGATTGTAAACTGTGAAGAGTATTGTGGAAAACTGCTCTACATGGTGAAAGGGAGGAGGTGCTCTTGGCACTATCACCAATTGAAAGATGAGGTGTTTTATATTCAATCCGGGCGCCTTCTGGTTAAATACTCCGAGGGGGATAGTCTCGAAGATGCTGCCGAAGTTGTTCTAGAGCGAGGAGACAATTTCCACGTTTACCGAGGCCTCCGGCATCAGATGACGGCCCTAGAAGATACTGAACTGTTTGAATTCTCTACTCAACATTTTGACGAAGACAGTCATCGCATACAAAAAGGAGACTAAGGTGAAACCCTGGAAGCTGAACACAAGAGCGCTCGGCGACGATCTTATATATTGGGATAAATTTCCGGTGAAGTTTATTTCTATAGCTGTACCAAAAACAGCCAGCACCTCTTTTGCTAACCTACAAGTCTTTGCGACCGGCGATTCGACATATCGCCGCAATAAAGGACAGATTGGCGGCCGAACACATTACGACTTACATGAACACCGAGAGGTCTTATTGACCGCGACCGACACCCAGATAGTTAAGCTTGGGGGCGAAGAATGGTTCGCTGAGGCCTATAAGTTTGGATTTGTAAGAAACCCCTGGGATCGTGCTGTTTCTTTGTACGAAAACAGAAAAGATAGGCACCAGTGTAAGACCTTTGAAGAATTTGTCGACAAATATGATGGAGCGTCGTTTACGCAAGTTAGTCCGTCTTATCACGCCAACCAAATAGATTGGTTTAAATCGAGAGAAACAAATGTGGTTATGGCTGATTACATAGGCCGTTATGAAAACTTGGAAGCTGATATTATTCATATATTGGGTACATTAAATTTAGCAGTTCCTAAAATCATACCCCACGTTGGCAACCCTGAGGCGCCCGAGGGTCTCCGCCTGCCGAACAGAGAAACAAAGGATAAGCCCTATCAAGAGTATTATACAAAATACACCCGACAGGTAATATTAGAAAAATGCGCTGAAGATATTGAATATTTTCAGTATACTTTTGAATAGGGGAGGAGTACGACATGTCAAAAGAAGCTTGGAAAGAAGATTGGGCGCGCCTAAGGAGCTATACTTCGGACTCCCGCACCCACATCAGAGAAGTGGAGGAAGTACTTCGCTCCAGCCCGGCATTTGATTTATTCATCGATTGCGGTCCTGGAAATGTTGGGTCCGAGGCGTGGTCTATTCGCGAAGCACTTCCCGATTGTGAAATTATAGGATTTGAACCGCAGAAGGAAAGATATGAGATGCTAGCAGCTGCACAATACCCCGGAACCCTAGTCTCTTTTGCAGTGGGCCCAAAAACTGAGAAAAAAGATGGTTATATGGGGTACCACAATGGAAAATCTGATTTTTGGACGCGCGCGACGCATGCTCACCTAGATAATCAAGCGTATGAGAAAACAGAAGTTCAGTTCGTCGCGCTCCAAGATTTTTTAACTCCCGAACAAAAAAGCAAAAATATTTTTATTTGGGCGGATATTGAAGGCGCCGAGTACGATATGCTTCTCGGTGCTAAGGAACTGTTTACCCATCGACGAATTGTGGGGGTTCTACTAGAGATGCACACTGAAAAATCAGCAGATTTTGTAAAAGGACAGGGAAGGCCGCTTGAGGTCAGACACTTACTTGCTACAGCTGGACTTCCTGGGCGCCGACTCCTTGGTGACGGGGGAATGGTCCCAACACACTGTGATTGGTTGTTTGTAAAGAATGAGAGAAAAAAATGAATTATTTGTTTATATGTATGAAGCGCTCGGGACAACACGGCGTCCTAAACTGGTTTGCTCAACAAACTACCCACGATGTACTCCATCTCAATAATTGTATTAATGGATGGGACATAAAATCACTTCTCCCAATGAAAGAACATATGGCGGTTCATTATCGTTATAATGGCCACTCTCACAATGTAAAAAATTACTTTGTAGATCATAAAATTGATTTAGCGAAAAGCGAAGCGTTACAACACGAATTCCATAATGATGCCGATTTTTCTAAGGTCGTGGACAGATTATATAATATTGAAGATCTTACCCTAGCCGACTATAATCGATTAGAGATGTGGAACTTTAAAGAATTAACTCCCGATGGCAAGACTGTCTTAATTGTTAGAGACCCGTTTAATTTTATCGCATCGTGTTTGCAGCGCTTGCGTAATCCACCAGATGCTGGGGCAACGGATGTGGGCAAACAGCTTCCATCCCGCCTGAAAGAGTGGAAAGTACATACACGACAGGCTCTCAGTGCCAGTGAAACAACCCAGCCAATCGAAATAATTAATTTTAACGAATGGTTCGCTAGCGAAGAATACCGCGACGGCATTTGTGACCGTCTGGGTCTCACTTTTACAGACCGCGGTCTCAATCAGGTGATGAATTTTGGGAGTGGCAGTTCCTTCGACAGAGAAAAATTTGATGGGGAGGCTCAAAAAATGAGCGTGCTCACAAGATATGAAGAATGGAAAGATCACGCAGCCTTTAAGCATCTGGTGGATGACGAGATTGAATCCCTAGCGTGGGAAGTTTTTGGAATGAGATTATGAAAGTTAAAAGTTACGCCCTGAAATTAAATGAGGCTGGTTACCCAGACCCTGTTACTATAACCACAGCATATACAAAGGTAGAGAATAATATTGGAAAACTGTTACTTCCAACCCGGTTTTTACCTATTGAACACCACGGCGAGCACTGGGAGTCCGGCCGCGCCGCTGGAGATGTGGGGTGCTTAGCAGATGGAAAAATTATATCTTCTCATATTATTAAGGAAGCCCAACCCTTTCTAAACTCTGGCTCCACTGTTTTAGATATTGGAAGCCATATGGGAACTATGTCAATGATACTTAGTAAGTGCCTATCCCTGGTAGGGGGCGGCAATATTGTGTCCATCGAAGCCTCACCTCAAAACTTTGTATGCGCTAAATACAACATTGAGAAGAACGCAGCCCCCGGCGTAAATCACACCGTTCACAATTATGTGTGTATTGAAGATTCCACTGCTCAGCCTAGGGTTAAATTTCCCGTGCATGAGGTGCCCGAATTTCTATCGGGACAATACTCTTACATTAGTGAAGGAGAATATAAGAGTGGGGAAATGGTGCTCCACAGTAAAAGAGTGCCCATTGGATCCTATTATGAAGTACCTACCATCAGTGTCGACGCCCTAAAACTAGAAAAACTAGATGTAATCAAAATTGATTGTGAAGGAGCAGAAGTGGGCGTTGTCCGCGGCGCCGCCGCAACCATAAAGAAATATAAGCCTGCCATACTTGTTGAAGTCCCTGACGCGCCAGAAGCTCGTCTAGAACATCTAGACAAAATCTTCTCGATTATTCCACCTGGCTCACGATCTCGCCGTTGTTTTGGTTCGTCCCAGGGCCGCACTGCTAACGATTGGCTTATTTGGTGGCCTGAAAAAAGCGTATGAAAGACATCTTAGTTATTTATCCCCATGGTTTAGGGGATTGTGTATTGCTCACTCCGGCCCTGCGCGAATTTTACAAGAAAACGGGCCAAAAGGTGCATATCGCCACCTTAGCAAGGTTCCAGAGCGCCCAATTTTTCGACAACAATCCCTATGTAGATAAAATTTATTATACAAAGGATGCGTGGTTAGACTACCCCAGCTCTCACGTTGGGTTTAATGCGGTTTATAATGATTGGAAGAAGATAGCAAAAGAGGAGGGGTTTCAAGGAGTAGTAATGCCAATGCACTCTGAGCCCATTAATAAGATTCTATTGAACTTTAGGTTTTTCGGACTCACAGCTAATGATCAGTATCAAACAGAGTTTTTCAGCACCCCTGAAGATCAACAAATGGCAGCTGCCATCGTAAAAGATAAAGTAGGAGACTCCCCTTTTGGTTTCGTTCAGACTTCAACGGGAGTTCCCTCTAAGGATCTTCCTCCTGGTTTCGGCCGCCACTGGTTGCAAGCCAACAAAGGAGTAGAGAAAATTATCGAAATAGGTCAAGAAATCGATCAATTAGAGTATAATATAAATGTACAATTTGAAATCTTGCGTCTTGCAGCTGCAGTTTGTATCCCAGATTCTGTTTTTTATCACGCTTGTCACGCAATGAATAAAGAGATTGATTTAGTATATTTCGGCCGCGGCCAAGGAATCTATGATCGTGTGCGACCTCTCTGGGAAGTGAAAGAAAACGTAGTATTTTTGTTAGAAGACGAAGGAGTTAAACAATGACAACCGATGACCTGAAGGCCTCCACCGAGGCTCTTGAAATTTTTGCCCCGGGGTGCGCTGATATCCCGTTTGATATAAGACACAGAAGCATTATAGATGCACTCCCGGTATGGGGAAATATTAAAAGCGTATTAGATGTAGGTTGTGGTCACGCTCCGGTTTCGCGCCGCTTACAACAAATGGGATATATGGTAGACGCCCTAGATCTGGAAGCACGCCCCGGCTGGTCCATACCAGGCGGTGTAAATTTTCTGGAAGAGGATTTTATGACAACCGATAAGTTGAAAGACTCATATGATGTTGTAATGTGCTCCGAGGTTCTGGAACATCTTCCTAACTATAAAGAGTTTTATGCAAAGCTGTTATCTTTGGCGTCTGAAAGATTGATCGTGACAATTCCTCACGAGAAGTCCTTTAACGAGTTTGGGCCACCCCCCCAAGGCCATTGCAATTTTTGGGCCCTCCGCCACGGGGATGCTAATTTTACCCCTATTGCCGAGTTTTTAACGATGTCCAAGCCGTATTCAACTAGTATCACCAAAATCCGAACCAAAGAAAAGGATATCGATATGAGGCAATGGTGCTTTATGGTAGTGGTTGACAAAAGACAGTGCTATGGTTAAAATTTTGTTTATTGGGGTATTTGATACGGCCAATCGTTCCACCAATAATGCACAGCTCAGAGGATTTCTTAAGCAAAAAGCCGAGGTTATCGGAATTAACTTCCGCGAGAAACGAGCTCAGATCGGACCCGAAGCACTCGATCAATTAATCATTGATACTTGCAAGACTCGCACCCCGGATTTGGTGGTGTTCTCCAAATGCGCAGAACTAGATACACGCGTATTCCGAGAATGCAGTGAAATTACAACGACCTGTTTGTGGTGGATGGACCCATTGACAACACTTCAAGAAACACCAGGGATGATTCAAAAAGCCCGGGAAGTTTCCTTTGTCTGCACCGGCGTCGCAAATACTATGAGTGTGTTTGCGGCCGCCAATCCTTCGGTTCATTATGTTTTAGAAGGATATGATTCCTTGTTCCATAAACCTTTTGATAGTGCTCAAGATCTCGATGTAACTTTCATTGGCTCTTTGCATACTGAAAGGCAACAGCTGATCGCTCAAATTACGCATCCCGTAAATCATATTAGCAATGCCTATGCTTTGGACCATGCCAAAACAGTTGCCCGGAGTAAAGTAAATTTAAATTTCTCCACCGCCGGTGGCGCCTCCGATAGGATATATAAAGTTTTAGGAGCTAAAGGCTTTTTAATAACATCCGACTGGGAGGGGCGTAATGAATTATTTAAGGATGGTGAAGATTTAGTGATATATTCTGATATGTCTGACTTGAATGAAAAAATCGCCTATTACTTAAAAAATCCTCACTTTCGCGATAAAATAAGAGAACAAGGATATAAAACCGTGCAAGGGATGACCAAAGATGCTTGGGCTGCACAAATTCTCCAAATTTATAATGAAAGAAAACAAACCAATGAACTCACAAGTTAAGATAGCTCTCATCGGCACCGGCTACTGGGGGAAGAACCTTCTCCGTAATTTTGTAAATTGCCCTCTCACCAAAGTGATAGCAGTCTGCGATGCTGACACAGAATTAGCTACGAGCAGATCCGCTCAGTACGAAAATATTCAGGTCTTCTCTAATATTACCGAGATGCTAGGGAACACAGAAATAGATGCTGTAGCCATCGCGACCCCGGTGCGCACACACTATCATCTTGCGATGACAGCGTTAGAGGCTGGCAAGCACGTGCTTGTAGAAAAGCCCATCTCTTTGGATTATGAAACTGCTTCGACGTTGGCCGCCACAGCCGCAGAAAAGAATCTTACTTTTATGTGCGATCACACCTTCTGCTACTCAGGGCCTGTTAAGTGCATCCAAGATGTGGTAAGGAGTGGCATACTAGGAGATATCTTATCTATAACATCGGTCCGCACTAACCTAGGTCTCTTCCAGAAAGATGTTAATGTTTTATGGGACCTAGCGCCTCATGATCTTTCAATTTGCGAACATATCTTGGGCGATGTATACGTACCGGCGACCGTCGGAGCCACCGGAATACGTCACCCCAATTCTCCTTATGTCGCTGACGCGCATTTAGCAGTTACACTGACAAACGATGCGGTGGTTACAATTCACAACAGTTGGCTCTCTCCCCGTAAAGTTCGACAGATGACTATTGTTGGAACTGATAAAATGTTGTTCTGGGATGATCTTGCTCCCACGGAAAAGATTAAAGTTTATCATAAAAATATGAAACTAGTAGATGAAAAATTTGTATATACCGATGAAGGAAGTACAGCACCCTCGGTAGATACGACTGAACCCTTACTTGAAGTAGCTACCGATTTTGCACGATGCATCCAGACAGGATCTGATCCAGTCGCAACAGGAATCAAGGCTGCACAAATAGTGCAGATTTTAGAGCTGGCGAACCAGTCTCTCTCAACAGGCGAAACGTTAGAGGTAAGCTCATGATAGCGTCCACGGCACTTGTCGCCGATTCAGTACATCTCGGTGAAGATGTCTCAATTTATCATTATACCAATTTATATGGTTGTACAGTAGGCGATGGAACCAAGGTGGGGACATTTGTCGAAATTCAAAAAAATGCTACTATCGGCAAGCTGTGTAAAATCTCTAGTCATAGTTTTATTTGCGAAGGGGTTACCATCGGAGATGGGTGTTTTGTGGGACACAATGTGATGTTTATCAATGATAGACTCCCAGCCTCCGTTAACGCACTCGGCGAACTGGCCACCGAAGCAGATTGGACCCTCGAAACTACGACGATCGGAGAGAAAGTAAGTATTGGAACGGGGGCCATTATAATGTGTGGAATAACTGTGGGGGATGATGCCACTATCGGCGCCGGCGCAGTGGTTCTTCGAGATGTACCACCCGGTGCCACTGTTGTAGGTAACCCGGCGCGCATTATTAAAGGAGACATATAATGATTCCATTTGTTGATCTGAAACCACAACATAAGCAAATTAAAAAACAGCTTCTTGAAGCCTGGGAAGGAATTATAGACTGCACTGGATTTGTGGGTGGACCCTGGCTAGAAAAGTTCGAGACAGGGTTTGCCAGATTGTGTGATGCCCAAGAGTGTGTAGGAGTATCAAGCGGAACAGACGCGCTCGAGGTTGCAATCCGCGCCCTAGGAGTTTCCCCTGGCGACGAGGTAATCCTCCCAGCCAATACCTTTGTGGCCACGGCGGAAGCAGTCCTCCTAGCAGGCGCTGTGCCGGTCCTGGTAGACTGCAAACAGGGTACGTGGAACATCGACCCTGAACGCGTCAAAGAAGCCGTCACGGACCGCACAGTGGGTGTTATCGGTGTACACCTATATGGCCAGCCCTGTGATATGGACTCTCTTCGATCGATCACTGCAGATTCTGGCCTCTGGCTTCTAGAGGATAGCGCGCAGGCTCACTTGGCCACATACAACGACTCCCCCTGTGGGTCATTAGGAGATGCATCCGCCTTTTCATTTTATCCCGGCAAAAATCTGGGCGCTACAGGTGAGGGAGGCGCCGTCACTACCAATGACCCAGTCCTGGCCGATAGAATGAGAGAACTTCGAAATCATGGATCAAGCGTAAAATATATTCACAAAACGCTCGGGAATAACTCTAGGTTATCCTCGGTCATTGCCGCCGGCCTAGCCATCAAGCTAAATTATATTGTGGACTGGACCAACAGCCGCCGTAAAAATGCTGCCTTATATATGGATTTGCTCGCGGATACTCCGGGCCTTGTATTACCGACGGTTGAGGATTTTGCCAACCCGGTGTGGCATCTTTTTGTGGTTCACCTGGCTAGCCCCAAAGAAGCCCAGGCTTATTTACAAACTAATGGGGTAGCCTCCGGCTTCCATTATCCTATACCTCTTCATTTACAAGAATTGTTTGGAGCGCGCTATGGTGTACGGGGCCAGTTTCCTAATGCTGAATATAATGCTTCCCATTGTCTTAGCTTGCCAATGTATGCTGAATTAACCGCGGAACAAATAACTCAGGTATGCACCGAGCTAAAGAAATATCTATCCCAAACGGAGGGGTAGATGAGTGAAACAGTATTAATTGCCGGCCCTTGGGTAGGTGAATTTGGCTGGGAGCTTTTTGCGTGGCAAGCTTACATTCGTAGCCTATCCGCGCATTATGACAAAACCATCATTCTTTGCCGTCAGGGATCAATTCCTCTTTATGAAGACTTTGCGGATCAGTTTATTGAATCTTCGCCGCTAGTGGGCCTAGCTGATTCCTTTTTTATGCATGGAGTGGACCCCCGGGAAATATTAAAAAGTTGTTTAGAGCCCCATCGCGATCTTTTAGCTGAAGGCACCACGTTAGTCCCGCCACGACGCATTGGTTCACCCCCTTTCACTCCCTGCACACAGGCCGAAAAGTTTGGGCGGAATGTAGTCACCCCACGGTATGTCCAGTTTGGAAACAAAGCCAACAAGATCTGTGATTATATTTTTCATATTCGCAGCCGTGAGCTTCGTAAAGAAGACAATTGGGATTTGAACAGCTGGGGTGAACTGCGGGATCGTTTGCAAACCGAAGGGCGTACGATTGCTTGTATCGGAACTAAAAAAGAGGCTGACCATATTGAAGGAACCCTAGATCTTCGAGATGAACCACTTGGAGATGTATTTACAGCAATGCGTAATGCAGAGTGTGCTTTCGGCCCTTCTTCTGGGCCAATGCATCTTGCAAGCCTGTGTGGGACACCGCACGTAGTGTGGTCTAAAGAAGGAAATAGGGAGCGCTATATTAATACGTGGAATCCCTTCCAGACCCCGGTACTCTTTTTAGCAGAACATGGCTGGCATCCCAGTGGTGCCTATGTGACAAATCAATTTAATCAATGGAGACAGAATGAAACAGTTTAGAACATTTATTTCAACCAGTAACAAATACACAGACATCTTACAGGATCATGCAGTTTTGTATAATCGATTCTGTAAAATTCCTATGACTTTAGAAGTGTTGGGGTTTGACCCTCCAACCGAACCCTATCCTTCCAACTATGAGTTTGTATCGATGGGAAAACAGGAGGATTTCCCGAATAAAAACTGGGCAGATCCTATCCGACCAGTCATTGAGGGAGTAGAGGAAAACTATTTTGGTTTTTGGTGGGATGATTTTTTTCCTATTGGAGAAATGCAAGAAGACTTGCTTGAAGAAGCAGTTAATTTGGTCAAGGATGGCAAAGCAGAAAAGGTTCACTTCTTCTTCGGCTCCCGCGCACAATATCATTCGTCCAAAACATTTAATGAAAACTTCAATGTGCTCACACAAACAGCAGAGTATCGCTCTGCGCTGGCGACTGGAATTTGGGACAAGGAATATTTTTTAAAAAACCTACAACCAGGAATGACCTGTTGGGACTATGAAGTTAAAAATTTCTTAAGTACTACCAATGATGGTGCTACAATATTAATACCGAAACGACGACCTATAATGCCGTGGGTTAATATGTTCCGCCAAGGCAACTTTAACACAGTAATGTGGGAAAAGTACAAGAACAGTCCCACAGGGCACTTTGCCTGGAACAAATTTCAAACCCTTACCCCTGAGGTGGCGGAAGTGGTACAACAATACCACCCAACCTTAGGAACACGGCAACTGAGATAAAGGAGAGGACAGATGAAAATACCCCAGTTTATGCCAATGGTGGGAGAAGATGAATATAAGGCCATTAAAACGTGCTTCGACAATAACTGGATTACTGAAGGCCCGCAGGCTGCCGAGTTTAAAAGAAAGTTGTTAGAACTTACCGGCGCTAAATATGGTGAGTTTGCACCCAATGGAACATTGGCAATCTATCTGGCTTTGAAGGCTGCTGGCGTCGCGGAAGGAAGCGAAGTGCTAGTACCCAATTTTACTTTTATTGCGTCTGCAAATGCGGTTATAATGGCCGGCGCAACCCCTATTTTTATAGATGTAGATTGTAACCTACAAATCGATTTAGAGGCATGCCGCTCCCGACTTACGGAGAATACCACAGCTATTATGGCCGCCCATATGTATGGAACTTGTGGGGATATGACAGCGATTAAGAACTTTGCAAAAGAACACAATCTTATCCTTATTGAGGACGCTGCCCAAGCTTTGGGCGTTTACTGGGATGGCCAACACGCCGGGACCTTTGGTGAGGTTGGTACATTCTCTTTTTTTGCGGACAAAACCATCACCTGCGGCGAAGGTGGGTTCATTGTAACAAACAATGAAGAAATCGCCACCCAACTAGTCTATTTAAGAAACCAGGGCCGCATAGAGCGGGGAACATTTGTCCACCCTGCTATCGGCTATAATTTTCGTATCACAGACATTCACGCTGCTATGGGTCTCGTCCAGTTTGGAAAACTAGACTGGATCCGTGAAAGAAAATTAGAGATATATAACATTTATAAAGATTGTCTAGGCCCTCAAGACCGCTTTACTTTTTTCCGCCCCCAAGAAAAGTCTTCCTTCATACCGTTCAGAGTTTGTTTGATGGATCTTGAGCGAAGAGCTCATGAAGTGATGTCGGAATTAAAAGCAGCAGGGATCGAGCCCCGGACGTTCTTTTATCCTCTTCATCAGCAGCCGTGCTTTGAGTATCTTACGAAAGTTGCCAACTATCAAGATAAAGATTTTGAGATGTCCAATCTGATGTATGATAGTGGAATCTGTCTCCCCACATTCCTTCAGATTACGAAGGAAGAAATCGAGTACGTCTGCAATATTATCAAGAAGGTGACAAAATGAATTATTCACTTGTTGGAGATACTATTCGTAATGACGACATCGACGCCCTAAGCGAATGGTTAAAAACTTACCCCCGGCTTTCTAAGGGAGAGTTGACACCCCAATTTGAAGAGATGTGGGCTTCTTGGCTCGGAACTAAACACGCTGTATATGTTAATTCGGGATCCTCTGCTAACCTAATAATTTTGAGTGCACTCATAGAAAACGGAACCTTAGCTCTGGGAGACGAAGTCGTAGTCCCCGCAGTCAGCTGGGCTACCGACCTCGCACCGGTTATCCAGCTTGGTTTAAAGCCTTTGTTATGTGATTGTAATTTGAATGACTTATCTTTGAATTTGGATCATTTTGAAAAACTTTGTAGAGACAATAATCCTAAAGCGGTAATGTTTGTTAGCGTCCTCGGGCTTGTTCCTGAGATGGAGACTCTTGTAGAATTGTGTGAAAAATATAATGTTACCCTGGTGGAAGATACATGCGAGTCATTTGGTAGTGAGTTCGACGGTCGTAAGCTTGGTACCTTTGGGGTGGCTTCTACTTTTAGTCTGTACTTTGGCCATCATCTCTCGACGATTGAGGGAGGGATCGTGGCCACGAATAACACTCATCTCTACAATATTTTATTAAGCATTCGAAGCCATGGCTGGATGAGGGACTGCAATCCCGAGTTTGCGCAGCCCCTTCGAGATAAATGGAAAACCGATCCCTTTACCGATCAATATACTTTTTATTATGCAGGATATAATTTACGCAGTACTGATCTCCAGGCATTCTTGGGCCTCCGTCAAATGGGCTATGCTGATGATGTAGTCCGACAACGAGTTGCCAATTATCATTCTTATATTAATGCGCTGAAAAGCCACTTATGGAAACCTATCGTAGGGGAATCCCACTTGGTCTCTAACTTTTGTTACCCTATACTCGCTAAAAATCGAAATGAAGTCGCGGATCATTTAGCCGAGAAGGGTATTGAAACGCGTCCTTTAATTTGTGGCTCGATGGCGCGCCAACCGCTGTATATCGCTCGTTACGGCGAAGCCGATTGCCCCAATGCAGAGCGTATCCACGACGAGGGCCTCTACTTGCCCAATAACCACCGGCTAACCCACGACAATATTGTGACCATCGCCGCCGCGGTGAACGAGGTTGCACTCTGATGGATTCATCATACCCGGGCCGCCAACTTACCCCCCAATCTCTAAAAGGTGTGAAAATTATTGCTCCTGATTGTTATAATGATTTTAGAGGCTTTTATTGGACCATTCACAAAGATAAAGAGAATGAGGGACAGTATAATCACGATAAAGTAACCGTCTCTAAGAAAGATGTTTTAAGAGGGATCCACGGTGATTTTGAGACCACAAAGATGATCACTTGTGTCTACGGGGAAATATATTGTGTGGTGGTGGATAAAAGACAAGACTCCGGGAGTTATAATAAGTGGTGTTGGTCCATTCTTAGTCATACCAATCGAAAGAGTGTTATCCTTCCCCCGGGCGTCGGGTTAGGATATATGATATTAAGCGACGAAGCGGCAGTACTCTATAAGCTAGCATACGAAGGTGATTACCAAGATGCCGCTGAACAGTTTACATTCAAATGGAATGATCCAGCCATAGGAATAGAGTGGCCACATACGATGCCGATTTTACAGAAAAGAGATATGTAGATGAGTAAAAGAGCGTTAATCACAGGAATAAATGGACAAGACGGCAGTTATTTAGCCGAATACTTGCTCTCCTTAGGATATGAAGTTTACGGAATTATTCGCCGGCACTCGGTATCCGAAAATCAGGACACGCGCTTAGGGGCTATTAGTGACAAAGTTCACACCCTCTACGGCGACCTCACCGACTATCCATCTCTCGTCCGAATTTTTATGGAAGTAAAGCCAGATGAAATTTATAATTTAGGAGCTATGAGCCATGTGCGCGTGAGTTTTGACATTCCCTCTTATACTATTGAAACGAATGCTTTGGGGGTACTTAATATGCTTGAAGTGTATCGTACCTTATGCCCCGCTGCCAAATTCTACCAAGCTAGCTCTTCCGAAATGTTTGGGAACTCAGTTGATGAAGACGGTGTTCAAAGACTCACTACCCCTCTAAACCCAGTCAGCCCATATGGCTGTGCAAAGGTGATGGGATATCATCTAGTAAAACACTACCGGCATGCCTATAAATTACACGCGTGCAATGGTATACTCTTTAACCACGAGTCGCCGCGGCGCGGCAGCAACTTTGTAACAAACAAGGTGGTTAAAGGAGCTGTAGAAATCAAACAAGGAATCAGAGATACCTTAGAATTGGGTAATTTAGACTCGCAACGAGACTGGGGCCACGCTAAGGACTACGTTCGCGCTATGCATATGCTTTTAACTCACGATACTCCCGATGAATGGGTTGTTGCGACTGGGATAACACACTCTGTCCGACAGTTGTGCGAGTATGTCTTTAATGAGTTAGGTCTCGACTACAAAGACTATGTGGTCCAGAACCCTATATATATGAGGCCCGAAGAATTGAATTATTTGCGAGGCGACAGCACCCGCATCCGAAAAGAATTGGGGTGGGACCCCCAGTATACCTTTGAAAGTATGCTCAATGAGATGATAGCTTATTGGATGAATCAATATCCCACATTAGAAGAAAAGGAAAAATAAAATGAAATTATCAAACCAAGCGATTGGTGCTTTAATGATGGCACTACAAAAATCATTGATGGAACAATCAGATATCATCCCTACCTTAATGGAGATGGATTTTGTTACTACAGAAACAGATGAACTTCAAGTTACTAATCCTCCGATTGTCTCACTGGAAGGTGTAGAAGTGACTGAGGAAGATAACGAAATTCTGGTTCCATAGTTTTGCCACGATATCAATATCGGTGTACAGCGTGCCTAGAAATATCAACAGTCCAACATCTTATGGCTGAAACATTAGATGAATGCCCGAGATGCTCTGTACCACATCAGCTTGTTAAGTTGCTGTCGACCTTCCGGACAAAAACGCGGCCAGCAGACTCGAATAATCGGTCAACAGGTACCCTTACAGAGGACTTTATTAAAGACTCCCGCGAGGAACTAAAATTGCAAAAGCAAGAATTAGAGAAGAAACGATGACGAACATCCAAGTTATAGGGCTAATATCTATTCTATTGAATGCTACTATGTTGTGGTATATTTTTCGGTTACTGCGTAAATTTATGTTTATTTCCGAGGGCTTGGCAGATTTATTTCTTACAACCCGGGCATTTCAAATTTTTGCCAAGTCAGTTTATGGGATGAACTCCTACCATGGAGAGCCCATCATTCAAGAGATGGTGCTACGAATTCAGGACGTTACGGAAGAAATAGAATTATTTAGAGAAATATTTGAATACAGTTTAGACAAAGAACTAGAGGAGGAACTCGATGCAACCGAAGAAGATGCGCAAGAAGAGAGCGCGTAGCAAAAGTAAAAAGAATCATTATTTTACACAGGTTCATGAAGATGCAATTGTTAAGTACGCAAATACGGAGGACCGGGAATTACGCGGGAAGTTGTATGAAGCATATATTCAGCCGGCGTTTGACCAAATGGTCGATAAAATCATTTACACCTATCGCTTCACTACGTTGCCTAACATTGATTATTTAAAGGCTGATTGCAAAGTTTGGCTCACCACCATTCTAAATAAATATGATCCCAGCAAGGGGTCAAAAGCTTTCTCATACTTCTCTGTCGTGACCAAAAATTGGTTTATCCATAAAGTGAAAAGAACCCAGAAGAGGAACAAGACTGAAATTTTTATGGAGGATATGCTTAATCCTCTTGAAGAAAATTTAGTATCCAATGAACCGACATATCTCCAAAAGCGCTCAGAGATAGAATTTTGGGAATCTCTTTATAAAGAAATCAATACTTGGGACTCATTTATGCTTAAAGATAACGAACGAAAAGTTCTAATGGCAGTTCGTATCTTGCTTGACTCGGCCGACACTATCGAAATTTTTAATAAAAAAGCTATTTACTTATACCTACGAGAAATCACGGGCCTTAATACTAAACAGGTTGTTAATAATCTGAATAAATTAAGGAAAAGGTATAAGGTGTTTAAAGGCAAATGGCAAAGCGGCGAAATTTAAATCTTGATGAGTATCTAGAGGAAACCACCAAAAACGTTCGAGAGGACCGTGCTATGGCCAAAACTCTTCTTATGGATGTGATGTCGGATATGAAACTCTCCTCCGCCGAACGCCGCGAAATGGGCCCCATCGCTGCCAAATTCGTCGAAAATCTGCAGCGCTCCAATGAGCAAATGGTAAAACTGGCCAGTATCATTCAGCGCCAGAAATCTCAACAGTTAGGTCTTACCGACGACGATAAAGAACAACTCTTTGATCTTTTAAATGAGAATGAGGAGAAGTAAGAGATGACTGCCGACAGCTCATTGGCCCTCAAGGATCTTTCATATGGATTTTTAAATCCAGTCACTGACTCCAATACAGGGAACAGTGCCGACCGCCGCCGATCCAATAGTATAAACTATCTGCAAAATTCAATCCAAGATCTTTATGCCAGTAAGGCCCTTTCGGGGGTAGATACCTTTACGGGGATAGTAATCTTTGTGGCAGAAAAACAGATTGGGCTCTCAACAGAGAAAGATGCGATATTGGAACAGTATGCTAAACGTAACGCAGCCCAGAGTATGTGGAAAGCAACTTCAGAACTTTTTTCGGGTGATAAGGCTAAACTCACGGGGGTCTATAAAGTCTACATTCCTGAGTTAGAGTGTAGGCCTGTACCTAAATCTTTCAACGATCCTATCATTTTAACATATTATGATGTATATTTGGGCGCCGGCGCCAGCGGAGACGATCCGGTACTTGGCAGTGTGGTCCGTATTAAGTTTTCTAATATTAATAATTTCGCCGGCCCAAAGATAATCTCTGTTGGCAAGACAGTAGCGTTCACAGATATTCAGGAGGGCCAAAATCGAAGTGCCCATGGCGCCGCAGCATCAGGTCCTATAGTTGGTAACGCTGACGGAACGGCCGGCACCTCTTCGCGGTCATCACCGAATGGACCAGATAAAAGTTGCCCGAGCACCAGTCGAAGTTCCGGTGGAACAGCCGGCGTTAAAAATGTTAATGGCAGCGATTGGCAAACTGGGAAGGAATTACACCAGAATGACTGGTTGTCGGACTGGCCAGAAAACTCAGTTATCGACTGGCTGTTACCTATAAAGCCGTCTGAGGCTTGGGAAGGTCATCCTACTAAGGTGAGGGCCTCTAGTGGTTTCGCTCGCGGAAGCGGTGCCATCCATGGAGCACTAGATCTAAGTGCAAAAACGGGTACGCCCCTCTATGCTGTACAGGATGGTCAGGTCGTCCTGGCTCCCCCATCCTTATGCCGCGGCTCCAAACCCAGCACAGCCGGTAATATGTTTCAGTATAGGACTATTGAGGGTTATTATGTATTATATATTCATATGGATATGCCTTCCAAGTTCCGCCGCGGCGCAGAGATCAAAAAAGGACAGATTGTTGGTTATGTAGGAAATACCGGCGCCTCCCAAGCCGAACACCTTCATTGGGCCGTCGGTACACAAAGAATAGCTTCGGGGGCCCCCGGCCGCTTACATCCGTCCGATTTTTATCCTCCTGAATGGATTTGGGGCAATTGGGGAAACAAACCATCCGCGCAGCTATCTCGCCGCGGCGGAAAGGCCGTCCACACTCCGAGAAGGGCATAATTAATAATGGCAAAAATACGTATTGATTCATTTATAAGGAAAGCAGCAGAGGCCATCAATCTTAATTTGATGTCTGCAGAAGAACGCGCGGGCTTTGAATCTCGTTCAACTCAAGGAAAAGCCCGATACTTAGGTTTTGATAGTGGGTTCCAACAAACCTTTGATACTCCGGAGTATATCACTACCGCATCGGAGAAGACACTTTCCAAGGGAAATTCTTTTATTGTCCTAGGCCTCGATCGCCCCAGTAATATTTTCTCAGGCTTTGGCGGCAAACAAAATACTCATTGTGCTTCGATAGATCTCGTTGCCGGGCGCTTGGGCTACCGCGGCGCCGCCCGCACCAAGAAAGGAGCAGTATTGAATGCAGATCCTAATTTTCGATTAGATGCTGCCCGAGTATATATATCACAGAAGTCTGACCCCGACGGATATTTTGGTTTAGTCGCGGGCTCTGTGGGAAATACGAGCCCCGATAAGCCCTGCAGCACAGTCGCTTTAAAAGCTGACACGCTTCGATTTATTGCGCGCGAAAACATTAAACTTGTAACGCGCTCAGACGCTGCGAACTCCCAGGGCGCCCCAATGGGGAATACATTTGTGGGTGGTTATGGTATTGATTTAATTGCTTTAAATGATGACAAAGATCTCCAACCTTTGGTAAAAGGAGATAATCTTAAAGAATGTTTAACATCGATTATCGGCGCTATCCACGATTTGCGCGACCTGTTCGACAATTTTATTGAAGAAGACCGTAAAATGACCCAAGCGTTGCTGAAGCATACCCATTATTCTCCTTTCTTTGGAAGCACAACCTCACCCGATTTAACGGGCCTACTACCCACAGGGATTGAAAGCCTGGTCAACAAAATTACAAATGTACAGCTACAGTTGAACACATCAATGCAAAAGCTAACTTCGGTTCAAACTAATTATTTAGAAGCCCCCGCCGGCGCTGCCGCTACAAAAGATGGCGCCAGCCAATATATTTTAAGCAGATACAATAGTACTAACTAACAATGGCAGCACTTCAAGAATACCCTCAGTACGCGCTCAATCTTCCATTTGAAAATGGGGATGATATCCGCCTCAAGTTTATCATTACAACGAGCCTTGCCACTGACTCCGAAATCCGCAGCACTGCCCTTGATCATTATATTACGCACTATTTTCCTGAATTTTATATTAATGTGATTGAAGGCACCTCCTTCTCTGGCGATACTACTGATTACAACGACCTCCGGGATCTCCTCGCCAACCGCCTTCAAATCGAGAACCCCGGGTTTCCTACAAAGCCTCCGTCAGGTAATCAAATAGTAATTACAAGACTCAATCTTGGGCGCGACATTTACCAAATGAGAGATGAGTGGGAACTAGCATCTCGTCTCCCAGACTTTCAAACAAATCTAGAGTTCTTCAATGCGCGCCATGGCATTGGCGCCAATGTTGTCTCCCAAACAGAAATTGACCTTCATACAATTACTACAGACGCTAAGGCGTTTGGATCTGTGATGGAGAGCTTCAATAATCAAATGAATAATTATAATGGAGCAGTACCTATTGGGGGCCTTAACTTCACAACCCTGGATAACACAGTTCAGCAGATTCTAAATATAACAGCCTTAGAAATTACCAAAGATATCGAGACCGCAACAGGCTCCCCGTATCGCGGCACAGAAGGCGATATGATGACATTGTATTTTAGCCTGAGAACGTCTCCTCCTTTTAATCCGGATCTCTTCCCGGAGCCAGATGATCCCCTCGGCATCTTTAATAATCATATAGCGCTGAATGGGATTGTTTACTTCTCGGCCGAAGCAATGGTAACCGATTTCTTTAAGGTTGGCTATTTTTCTCTTATTAAATATAAGCCACAATTTACAGATCAGATAACTTTAAAGACTCTTCAAAATTATCATGAACTCTTACGCAAGAATGCCGATTACTCGTCTAGCGGGAATCAATTCCCAATGTTTGAGTTTTTGTCGGAGACCCTGCCAGAACAGATAGCTAGGGATGATGCCACTGATAATTTTTTTAGTTTTCCGACTGAAAACGATAGAGACAACGGGCACAAGAGCGCCTTGGAAAAAGAGGCAATTCGATTAGGGCTGATCGATGTGAATGATACCGATGAGCTACAGCAAGGTATCAGGGCTCTGACATCTGAAGAAATGGCTGAGCTAAAAAAGGAAGTGGCTAAAAATCCTGAACTCTATGAAAAAGTATATCAGGAAGAAAAGAAGAAAAAGCTCAAAACCGGCCTGGATATAGCCGATACTATTGAAAGAGCGATGCAAACAGGACCGTTAGCAGTTATTAAAAAGGGATCTGCGGTCGACCGCATTTTAGGCCAATTGGGGATTAAGGCTCTGGCCAAAGAAGCACTTATATGTTTGACCTTCGGTGTAAATATTGAAGCAGCTAGAATTACGGCTGTCATTGGTAATGTTCTCGAAGAGGAATTAAATGAGCGCCCACCAACCGATCCCACCCAATTTGATCTGTTTAAAATCAAAGGCGACCTAGGCAAACAGATTTTAGATATTATTCTTAACTCTTTGAAATCAACCTTAATGAGTATTATCAAAGGACTTGCGGATCTATTACGTGAGGTGTGTAATTTAAACAACCCCCGCGCATCAGATTTTGGTGCGACTGACATTGCAAGCCTTCCTCCCAACAATTTTGCCGGAGCAGAAAACCCGTTTGGCTTTGGAAACGATGACAATAGTCCATTGGGAGACCTTATAGATATGTTGGGAATGCTTCCGGAAGACATTTATAAATATTTAACGGACATTTCTCAAATCTTAAGCTCCATTGATATTTGTATACTTCTAACAGATATTGCTAGTGCATCCGACGAGCTTATAAACAGAATTATCGATTTTAATAAAAATTATGCTGATACCAACATTTCCACCAAACTTATAGAGATCTCCCCCGTCATTGAATTTTGGACCCTGCTGGGCAATGTAGTAGATGTTACAGATTTATGTAATGAAATATTAACGGACCTGTCATTGTTAAACCAGGACAATATTTGTTTAGATGTGAGTGAGCTAGACCCTCAAGAACAAAACAATATCGACGAGCTGCTAGACTTAATTGAAAATGGATTTCAGCAGCCACCCCCTGTGTTTAGTTTTGATTGCCCAGACGCAGAGAATTATATTAACGACCCAGTAATGACTAAGTTAATCCCGGAAACACTTAGCACAATGGTGGAATTGGTGGAAATGCAGTTTATTTATTCGGTAGACTCTATTAAAAATGTTCTCCTAGAGCCCGTTTTGACCTCCGCTGCTGCCGGGAGTGCAACCGGTAACTCGCTTTACGATATGGTCGTTGCCGGATCTCAAGCCGGCCCCGACAGCGCCGATAACCCTGAGAATTTTCCGGAACTGCCGAAACCTAACAAACAAGTAATGAAGGCAATTGGCACAGCACTCGACAAAATTCGAGTTGACCCGGGAGGTATCCGTGATGCACTCGAAGTATGTCTGATTAATCAACCAGATCTTCTAGCACCAGGCCTACGTAATATTGGCGAAGCTATCAATGCTTTATTAGATATACTTGGCGACCCCGAAGTCGAGGCCGCCCTTTCAAACATCGCCAACAAGATGGACATTCTGAGTTCCGCCCCCGAGGGAGTTCCTATAATCAGTTCCTACTTGTTTAACGAAAACTTTTATAATAATTTTATTAACTATATTAATATTGATGCCTCCGATTTTGTAGAAACGTCCGAACAAACAACCCGGATAACCGATATTCAAACCCAGATCCAGACCCTCTCGGCACTTTTAGCTGATCCGAGCCAAATGCCTTTTTCTTCACCAAGGACTCTGGCATACCTTGAAAACAATATAAGGCTCCTAGAAGAGGAATTAAATATCTTGAGTTCTCAAAAAGAGATCTTTACAATAAAGGAGTATTTTAAGAGCTATACCCTTAATAATGAGACCACCTCGCATATTGAGTTCTCGTTCCCTAGATTTAATTCTACGGATGAACGTCAGGTTATTGATATACCTTATCCTGAATATGGTACACCCACGGCAGCCGGCCCACCAACATTTAACTTAAGTGCTTTATTTGACGAGGAAACTGCGCCACTATTTGGAACTGAAATTGAAGGAACGGTACAGGGGACACCCGTTTCTTATACCATGGATCCTTTTGTTGAAGCCGCTGTCACCGCCCCCGATGCCGGCCTCCTTACCACTGATGAAGCCGCGCAGACATATTTTCCTTATGCCTATGGTATCTTGGCTGACCAAGTTTTTGATTATTATATCGAAAATGGAGTGTTTGATGCCGCCTCCCTCCAATCCTTAAATTTCTTCCATGATAATGCTAACTGTTCAGCCGAGTCAATTTCTGATCTTCTAGATGTTGACGGTATCTTTAAACAAATGCAGCAAGAATATCTGGAAGAAGCGTGCAATAATGATGCTCCCACTCCTCGCGAGAGGATGAGAGAGGTTATTAAGTTTGGAATGTTTCTTTTGTTAGTTCAAGTCCATATTGCTGAATTTGTGATTAAAAATGTGTTTGTTTTTGCAGCGCTGCAGCTCGATGAACTCTTTGGAAAGGAATTCGTAACTTCTTATATGAGCGCTCAAGTAAATGCCTCAATAGAGAGTTATTTCGCCAACACGATCGACAGGGAACTGGTTGATAGAGTTAAAGATTCATTGATTGTAATTTTCAATCGTATTATTGTCCGACCGAATATCGTCGCCGAGGGAGGAATAACAGATATGGACGGGGTAGTTATTTTTCCGACAGGTACTATTTTTGAAAAGGAGGGTCACGCTGCTACCGGTGACCCCAATATTCCCACCGCCAATTTTAATGATATTATTGATTTTGTGGCTTTATATCGGATACAGAGTTCTATGGGCACAGCGCCCGGTGTGAATCCATCACGACCAGGTCCAGTTTCCAATGCGCTCCAAAATATGCTGCCGATATCCAATCAGAAATCAATGGAAGGTATCTTTTTAGCATCAATGCCTGTTGTTGCCACCTCTCCTGAACTAATCATGCCCGGGATGAACGAGTACCTGGGCCCTTGGACAGGCGCCCTCAGCTCCGAGCTCTCCGAGACGCGCCTCCTCGCCGGGTTGGCCCTTAATGATACATTGGCAACAGGATCCGCCGAAGCGGGCCTTCTTGGTGACATCCCCGGTTCCGCCCCGGCAAAGGCGCATATCGTGGTGATAAAATCAGTTGCCTTACCGTTGCCGACGGATGCGTTAGCGGAGACGGCGTCGATGGCCGGCGACGCCGCGATCCTTGACGACAACAACTCGACGACATCTATGGCCGCTGTGCCTCTCCCCACCGGCTCCCCGTCTCTCGCCCCTGGAGAACATATGCATATGTACACCATGGCAGCGACGGGCGACACAGACTGGACCGTGCACCAAGACGATGCCGATATTGGCGATGGTGTTCATAACCCAAGCGGCGCATATCTAGAGCACACTCACCCGGGTCAAAGTCACCTTGGGCCCTCTGTCCCGGGCCCGGCATCGGGGCCGGCTGGGAGCCTTGATCCCTACAGTAACATGATCACGACCGCGGAGGAGACCGACACGACGACAGGATTACAAGATCTGGCAGACTCTGCGACGAGCGCTCCTGCCACCGAATCACGAATCAATTATGAGTTCTGGATGTACATCCCTGATGCCACCGCGGCAGACCTGAATGACTCTGGAACCCAACGCACCGCGATCAAATTGTTTGAAACTGCACCTTTAGATTTCTATGGAGATCTTACAGGGTCCGTCGCTGTGGAGGCAGAGAGATATAATGCAGCCATCACTTACCACGCGGTGAACGGGGGCCCTACACCGGTATTAAAGACCGAGGAAGAACTCAAAGATGATATCTTAAGGTCATATTCTCTTTCTAATCCCACTGAGATTGAAAGGAGTAATTTAAGCGAAGTCGAAATGGAACATATTCTTGCAGATCCCACTTATCAAGATTATTTTACCAATGTGTTTAGTCAAGAAATAATTGGTATTCTCCCTATCGTTCATAATTTCTATCTCACAAATCACTATTTTGGTGAAATTCGTCAAGCAATGCGATCCACAAAAAATCGCGTCTTGGAAATTCTTAATTCTACGATTGAAAATCATAACAACTATAATTCTCTCCCCGATCTTACAAGACCCGGCGCCCGACAAGCTTCTCTGACTACAGACGGCCCCGATGGCGACGAAATGGCGCGCGATTTTATTCTTAAGATGATTATCAAGACCCCTATAGATATTATTAAGGGGCTTATGCAACTAATTGATCCACACGTCATCGTATCCAAGTTTATTAAAAAGGGCACCGCCGATGCTTTTAGTGTCATAGGCGGCGCGCTTTCAGGCCTTGATCTACCAAGCCCCGATGATAATAATTCTGCCAATCCCTTAGCCCCATTCGCCCCGGGCGCAACTGGCGAAGATCTTTTTTACTCTGTGTTATGTTTATTAGAATGGTTGATATCTAACCCCGACGTCGGACCCGCAGCTACAGCAAAGGCTCTCGGGTTCCCAACGCCAGAAAACTTTTTCCCTCGTATAGATCGCGACGGAGTCGACCTTTTAGGAACTGGTATGGGGATGTTAATGATCCCCCCCACACCTTTCGGTCTCATTTATCTATTGTTATCACTAATTAATTTTGACCACCCACCAATTAATGTGGATGTGGGTGTTAATTATGGTTCCGGTTACATTCAAGCCGGCACGCAAGGTCCGGGGGCATGTGATGATCTCCCAGCCGGCGAGGCCGCCGAGGACAGTCCTGAGCCAGAAGAAAGCGTACGCCCCCCGTACGCTGACGAGTCCTAGGGAGGAAAGGAAATGTCAGGCGGCCTATCTGTAAAATTACCACTTGTTGTTAGTAGTGTCTTTGGGCCATATGGACTTAATACAACCTATAACGAGTTAGCTAAACAAAACTTAAAAATGCTTCTGCTAACAACGGCCGGCGAACGCGTGATGGATCCAAGTTTTGGGGTGGGATTGAGGAGCTATGTATTTGAGCCAAATAACTCGAACACTTACGACAATATTGTGGGCCGTATAAATGAGCAAGTGGGCATTTATCTTCCCTATATAAACATTAATAGCGTTAATTTTTCCGTTCCGGAAAACAATCCCGACCTGTTCCCCAACTCACTGTCACTGAGCCTATCTTTCACGATAGTGCCTCTTCAGCAGAGCGACCTGTTAGAAATTGTAGTATCTAACTAATTAGAGAGACCTTATTATGCCTAAAAAATTACAACCTATTGATTATACGAGCCGTGACTTTGATTCTATTCGTAGAGACTTAGAAAACTATGCCAAGAGATATTATCCTGATACTTACAAGGACTTTAACAAAGCATCTTTTGGATCTTTGATGTTGGATACCGTTTCCTATGTGGGAGACATCCTTTCATTTTACTTAGACTATCAAGCCAACGAGAGCTTCTTAGAAACGGCCGTCGAATATAATAATGTTGTTAAATTAGCTCGACAGCTAGGATTCCGTCTAGACAGAAGTCCATCCTCACAGGGGATACTCACCTTTTACATTCAGGTACCGGCCGGCTCGTCAACAACGGGCCCGGACTTGTCATATGCTCCTATCCTCCAACAGGGCTCCACTTTTTCTTCAGAAGGCGGAGGACTATATACCCTATTAGAAGATGTGGATTTTTCCGTTTTAACTAACCAGGTAGTCCCCAAAGACATTGATAATACAACCAATAACGCTCTCAATTACGTTATTCGAGCTCAAGGCCGAGCAGTATCGGGCCAAACAAGTTATAAAGAAATTGCTATTGGAGAATTTGAAAAGTTCCTTAAGGTGGACCTAAACACGCGCAATGTATCACAGGTATTATCTGTAGTGGATACAGAAGGTCATGAGTATGTGGAAGTTGATAATCTTTCCCAGAATGTGATTTATAAGGCGGTCACAAACACAAATACTTCGACCAACGGAGCGGTCCGCAGTGTTATGAAAGCCGTCCCGGTAGCGCGCCGCTTCGTAGTAGAACCCAGCACGGATACTACTATTATCCAGTTCGGTTATGGATCCGATTCCGAGTTGTTGTCTGACTCTGTTGTAGACCCTACAAATTTAGTATTAGATATGAACGGCCGTTCCTATATAACGGATGTTGGATTTGATCCAACGAAACTTATAAGTTCTGATAAATTTGGAATTTCTCCGTCCAACACCACACTAAGACTCTCCTATCGAGTTAATACTACAAATGATGTTAATGCTAAATCAAATAGTATTACTTTTGTTGAGAGCGCCAATTTTCAATTTACATCCCAGGGCGCCCTATCGTCTCAGTCCCGTAACATTGTAAAGGGTTCCTTAGAAGTAATAAACGATGATCCTTTTACCGGAGACATTTCCCTTCCCAATTCTGAAGAGGTTAAGCAAAGAGTGTGGGGATATTACGCCACACAAAACCGAGCAGTGACAGTTCAGGATTATCAAGCCCTTTGTTATGGAATGCCTGGAAAATTCGGAGCCGTCAAACGCGCCTCCGTAATTCGGGATTTTGATGAGTTACGACGTAATATTAATATTTATGTGATTTCCCAAGACACCAGTGAGAAGCTTCTTCCTGCCAACCTAACATTAAAAAATAACTTAAAAACGTGGCTGTTACAGTATAAGATTATTAATGATACCGTTGACATATTGGACGCGTCCATTGCCAACTTTGGAATAAATTATGTTGTGGCAATTGATATGACAGCAGATAGATTTACTGTGCTTAGTAAAGCCACCGCCGCCCTTACAAAATATCTTCACAAAAATCAATATGATATTGGGGAGTCCATTCTTATAACCGATTTCTATAAAGTCCTTCAAAAAGTTGACGGTATCATCGATGTGGTGGATTTAGAAATAGTAGGCAAAGCCGGCGCCTCATATACCAACTTGAATTATAATTTTACTAAAAATTTAACGCCTGACGGTCGGCGAGTCGCTGCCCCCGGTAATGTGATTTTTGAGTTGAAGTTTCCAAATGTAGATATTAAGGGATCGATTACATAATGGCCATTCTAAGGTACACAGCCAGCGCCGACACCACTATTACCAACGCTTTTGACCCTAACTTGGAGACACGCGGCACTGGTTCAAATATGGGCTATGCCGACTCTTTGGAAATCTTTTCCATTTACGGCCAAGAGTCGGGCTCTAATGGACAATCTCAAGAGTTGTCTCGCGCCCTCATTAAATTTCCTATTTCCGCAATTTCATCATCGAGAGTGGCTGGCACAATTCCGGCTTCCGGCAGTGTCTCATTTTATCTGCGAATGTATAATGCTAAACATCCCTTCACTCTCCCTCAAGACTTTAATTTGATGGTAGTGCCTGTATCTCGCTCATGGAGTGAAGGCGCAGGCCTAGACATGGACGAGTATAAGGACCTAGGGCAATCCAACTGGGGGATGTCAGCGCGCACAACTGCGTGGACTAATCAGGGGGGTGACTATCTAACTGCCTCCAACTATAATGTAGCTTTCCCTCAAGGCTATGAAAATATCGAATTAGACGTTTCGACTATTGTGGAACAATGGATAACCAGCGGCAATGAGTTTACAAACTATGGTTTTGGAATCCATCTAACCGCCAGTCAAGAGGCCTACTTCTCTAGCTCCCTAGGAACTGATTCGGGTAGTGTGCTACAGAATACGGTGGGAGCTACACAATCCTACTATACAAAAAAGTTCTTTTCTCGCTCCACCGAATTCTTTTTCCAACGGCCGACCATCGAAGCCCGTTGGGATTCTCGGGTTGAAGACGATAGAGAAAACTTCTTTTATTCCAGCTCACTAGCCCCCGCGGAGGATAACCTTAACACTCTGTATCTGTATAATTATATTCGTGGCCGTCTTGTTAATATTCCGGCTATAGGAACAGGGAGCGTCTTCGTATCTCTGTATTCGAGTTCGGTGGGCACCCCCGTGGATTCGGCACTGCTTCTTTCTGCCGGCGGCAGTACAGTTGCTTCCGGCGATCAAAACGCCACTGCGAGTTATGTGAGCCCGGGCCTCTATAAGTGTCAACTAGCAGTTACTGCAGCGGCAACACCTTTTTTGGCCATCAGCGATGTATGGCACAGCGGCGGGGTTCAATACTATACGGGATCATTTTATCCCGAAAAACTACCCACTTATGATTCTGCGCCCACTTTCGATCGCATAACAAGTTGCACCAATCTTGACAAAAAGTATTCTCGACAAAATAACTCGCGATTTAGATTCTTTGTTCGGAGCAAGAACTGGAACCCCACTTTGTATACAGTTTCCACGGCTAATAATCCAACTGAGGTGGTGCCAAGCGCTTCATACGCCGTCTACCGTACTACAGACAACTATCCTGCTATAGCATATGGAACCGGTTCGGATAAGAATACCTATCTTTCTTATGATAAAGATGGAAATTATTTTGATCTCGATATGTCCTTGCTAGAGAAAGATTATATGTACGAGATTAGATTGTCTTACTACAACGATAGTATAGGAGCCTGGCAGGAACAACCACAGACGTTCAAATTTAGAGTTGAAGAATAATTAGCGTATGAGTATAAAGAAGTATTTTGAAGTCGCCGAGAATATCCAATCTTTGGCATCTAAAACACAGGACGAGCTATCTGGAGAGGTGGAGTCTCCCGGATATCATATACAAGATATTATACAAGAAGAGAGGTATATCCCACATACCGATTTTTCGAATCCTAAAAACTTCGCTCGCTATGGCTCTGCCGAAGAATATTATGACTCTGCCTTAAAACATATTTATAATGGATATCCGTATGATGGCTCATTAAAAGAAAAAGTAGTATGGCAGAATGAATCCACTTATTTAGACCTCTATTTGTTTGACGAAAAATATCCTAGAACTACAGGATATGTCATTATGTCTGCTGAAGGCGCAGCTACCGATAATATCGCTGATGGCTACGGGCGCCCCACAACCCCTGAATATATCTTCTTCCGCGGCGGCCCAAACCCTAATTCTCAAAGCGGCGGAACCCTAGCTCACAAATTTACTGGTTCCAACTATTACGAGCCCTCGATGAACCGCGGCTCCAACCTTACATGTGAACTAGAGACCCGCGGCGCATCTGTTGAGTTCTGGCTCAAGAAAGATGAATTTTTTCCAACTCTTACTGAAAAAGAGGTCCTTCTTGATATCTGGAACGGTCAAAACTCATCATCGGCCGATTACGGGCGCCTGCGCATAGAAATATCCGCTTCCACCGAAGCTGGCGCGAACCCGTTCCTCCTTACTGCTCTTTCCGGAACTACAGGTATTAAGGGTCATACAATTTCCCCTGCTACTTTTACCACCGCTTCGTTAGCTGATGGCCAATGGCACCACTATGCGTGCACCATTAAGTCTGACCCGTCCCATCCAGCCAACCGGACTGCAGTTCGATTTTATGTCGACGGTGCTCTGAGTTATGCTCAGAATCTGGACTTGGGAATAGGAAAGACATATTCGGGTGCACCGAAGGATATTACTACTCCCGGCCTGCGCGCAAATATCGGAGCACTGATTGCCCCCGTATCGGGCACTACCACGCCTAGTACAACTGCAGCTGGCGATGGTAAACTTTCGGGCTCCCTCGATGAATTCCGTTATTGGAAAGCTCAACGCACATCAAAGCAAATCGGCCGCTATTGGTTCACTCAAGTCGGCGGGGGAGTTAATACTGATCCCACTCCGTATGTCGCGACCAAAGACACGGCCAATGTTGATTTAGGCGTTTACTTTAAGTTTAATGAGGGTATTACTGGCCGCGCTTCCACGGATAGCACAGTATTAGATTATTCGGGCCGAAGCTCCAACGGTACCTGGACTGGATATTCAGCCGGCTCAAGAAACACGGGATCAGCAATTGTTTCTTCTAGCGCCGCAACGAAAGAATTCCTCGATCCCATTATTTATTCTTATCATCCCCAAGTGGTGACACTAGCTTCCTCTCTCAAACTTTCTGGTTCCTATCATGACGTCAATAATAACAGCGCCATTTACAACACTATTCCCGCTTGGATTACAGAAGAAGACCAAGAAGGGTCTAAGGATGTTTCTTATCTCACACAGATAATTTCCAGCTATTTTGATACACTTCAGTTGCAGATTGAGAACCTTAATACTTTAAATGATGTTCGGTATTTAAGTGGCAGTTTTGAAAAGCCACTACCTTTTGCCGAGAGGCTCTTAAGTTCAAAGGGTCTTGTAGCACCCAATCTTTTTCTAGATGCGGATTTGCTAGAGACTCTCGCCGACCGCAGCGAAAATTTGGTGTATGAACAGTCGCTTCACGATACTAAGAATACCATATATCAGAATATTTACAACAACTTAGCTTATATTTACAAGTCTAAAGGGACCGAAAAATCGTTCCGTAATTTAATTCGCTGCTTTGGGATTGATGATGAACTCATCAAGACCAATATGTATGCAAGCAATGTTGAATATGAGATGCGGAATAACCGGCGCAACATCGTTGTTACTGATAGATTTGTAGATTTTAATACACAAGCGAACACCAACGCTTGCGTTTATAACTATGCGGATCCTACAAACACTAATTCGGTAGGATTTATAACTTCTAGTGTATCTCTGACTGGGGGCTATTCCACTACTTTAGAAGCGGAAGTTTTGTTTCCACTTAAATTGAGCGAGGTTTCTCCCACATTTTTTAATACCAATGTTATAAGTTCCTCCCTCTTCGGTGTACACGGCGCCAGTATTACAGCAACAGATACAACGTGGGAGACGGAAGACGGCAACTACCAAGTCTACGCAGTTCGAGATGAGCTGTTATCAACTAATGTTAAATTTGTCTTAACTGGCACGGCAGGCGGCTATGTGCCCCTGTTAGAATCTAGTTTATATGAGGAGGTCTATAATAATACTCGCTGGAACCTCGCGGTACGAGTGCGACCAGCCGAGTACCCACTCTCAGGACTCGTCGACGGCACAACTTCTAATTATGTGATAGAATTGCACGGCGTACAAGCCGAAGCTGGCGAAATCCTTAATGAATTCACTATTTCGGGAAGTGTTGCCACCCCTCCGGCAGCCTTTATAACGGGCTCCAAGCGCGCATATATCGGCGCCCACCGCACTAATTTCACCGGCGCAGTCCGTCACAGTTCCGACGTAAAGATTAATGCCGCGCGCTATTGGCTGGATTATGTAGAAGACGAGGCCCTAAGAGGTCACATCCTTGATACTGAGAACCATGGTGCTCTGCAGCCGCATCTGTATGCATATGATTTTAATCCGTCCGCTTCGTTTGGAGATGTTACTAAATTTGATACTCTAGTTTTTAACTGGGAGTTTTTGAACAACACTGGTTCTGACGCAAACGGACAGTTCACAGTCAGCGATATTAGTTCAGGCTCTGCGGCGTTTACACGCTTTGGTGAGCTGGGCAATATTCTTAATAAGCAATACACTGCTAGTGGCTCGTTCTTCGCTGCGTCCTCAACATCAGCAATTGATAAAGATTTTGTGATGTCATCCAAGCTCAATCTTCCTGAGAACATCAAATCTGAAGATATGGTTCAGGTCTTGGGCGCCGAGGATCAGGATGTATTTACCACACAGTCTCGTCCCACCAATTATTATTTCACCTTTGAAAAGAGTATGTATCAGGTTGTTTCTGAGGAAATGATCAATTATTTCGCGAACTTAAAGGATTTGAATAATCTCATTGGAGATCAAGTCGAGCGGTATCGGCCTGATTATAAGCAGATGGGGTTCTTGCGACAGAAGTTCTTTGAGAAGGTTGGGAACGATCAGCTGGACTTTGAGAAGTTCTATGAGTTTTATAAATGGTTTGATAGTTCCCTCTCACTAATGTTGGGCCAGCTGGTCCCGGCATCGGCCGACTTCAGTGACAACATCCGGACAATGATTGAAAGTCATGTCCTAGAACGACCCAAGTATCAGCAGAAGTTTCCCTTCCTACAGAGGAAGGGGGGCACCGATCTTACCGGCTCTGTTGATGGGGATATGGCCGCCGCAACAGCGATGCTCAATTCCCCCGAGGAATTCCCCCAGGGAAGCGCTCTTTTTACTAACAGTGCTCTTACAAAGCGTCAGATCGGCTCTTCCAATACACCCCAGAACCGCCCTTGGCGTCATTTCCACGCGCCACTAAACTCCTTTGGAGTCTCTCCGGGTACAGCCAAATCCATCCTTTTTGATGGTACAGATGAATCTTTAATTATTGATAATGATCAGGGCGCTACCTGGGAGCCGCTCATCGGCGGATTCGACGGCGCTGCCAAGGCCTATAGTTATTCGATGTGGATTAACCCAAGCGCGATGGGAGATATCTATCCCCGCCTTATTTCCTTCGGTAACGCGGACCGCGCGCTCCAGGTCAACGGAAATTCCTACCCTAGCGTCTTAAAAGCCGTAAATAACACCGGTGCTACATCTAGGGTATTTAGCACCACCACTCTCTCGACCGGAACTTGGTACCATATAACTGTAACTTATACAGGCGGATCCGCCGGCACTTTTAAAATTTATTTAAATGGTGTCGACGATTCCGGTGCCACCGCCGCGGCCGCCCCGGACACTCTTGCCGACCAAGACTCTAGGATTGGATGCTATGGGAATAACTCAGCAAATTACGCTGGATATATGTGTGATGTAGCAGTTTGGGACAAAGCGCTGTCGGCAACTGAAGTTGACCTTATTTATGGCGACGGAAAGAGAGTTTATCTGAGTGGGGTTTCTTGTGCATCTAGCCTTCTTTCGTGGTGGCGTATGGGAAGTGACCCCCTCGACGACAAGGACACGATCGTCGATCAGGTGGGCGGCCGCAATGCTACTGGGGATAACCTGGAGACGGCAGACATTACCACAGAATCCCCCGCATTTGTTGATCCCTACAATTCTCTCGGCAATGCTGGAAATACTAATATTTACTGGCAACGTTACCTAGAAGAGCGTTCATCCAAGATGCGCGGCGATATTGCCAAACCCATTAGGGAGGCCTTCAATCGTCGAGTAAGCAGTCCAGTAAAATTCTCTAGTGAGGCATATACAGCGGTTGGAGGAGTTGCCCGCCACCATAACTTTGTGGCGAATTATGTATTCGAGGCTGCTTCTGCTTGGGGCCGTACTCTTGCGGGGAATGCTCCCGCCAATGTACTTGTAGCCCCCAGTGGGGGAGTGGAGAAGCTAATAGTATCATCCGATGATTACTATCCTGCTTATAAACAGCGTCTCGGTTTCAAACTAAATCCAGGAGCAAACACCGGAGAAGACAATGCTTTTGATGGCAATATGTATGCACCCTTTAGCATTTATAGCGCCTCCGTCAAGACGGGTTATAACGCCGACATAATTGCTAATTTCACGGGGAATATCGATATTACCAACCTTCATCATGATTATGTGGTTGGGAGCGATGTTCCTATGCAGGGGCCCTTTACGGAGAAGTATGTAGGCGGCCGCCAGTATCGCCATACTACTCTCAATGATGGTACAGACACGGTCCTCACTCGCGGTGAAGGTTTTCGGATTCAGTTCGCAGATGTGACATCCTCAGCTGGAAGCACTTTTAAGAACTCCCTCGCCATCATTCCCGCTAACTCCACTGGCGGCGCCCCCACACCGCGAATTCCTACTGCTTATAGATTTCGAGATGTAACCGCAAAAAGGCCAGTCAACATTCAAAATATTCAGATGCGTACCGGTTCAACCATTATTGGCAACTATGAACAAAAGTATCAAGTGCTTAATACTGCTGGACGAACTCAAAACGATCCCTTTTTCAAGGATCAGTCGTTTGATTTTGCACTGTATCCCGAGACCCTCGCAACCCGCGGCCGGTTTCCCATGATCATTCCGACCTTTTCAACGGTTACCAATAATACCCGCACTGTCGCGGGCCCCTGGAACACACAGAAGATGCGCCTCGACTCCGCCGGTTACTTGGACACCCCCGGTTGGCATATGTCCGACAACGCTGTCTCGGCCCCCGACGGCTCGGGAATGGGACAACATACTTGTCTGTCTACGTGGGTTTCTATGTCCGCCGCCAATTTTGATGTGACAAAAGCCGGCGCCGGCACCCGCTATCTGTGGACCTTAGGCCGCGATGGCCAGATTGTTAACACACTTGCCCTTATGAATGGTTATGGTTCAACACCTTATCATTTACGTTATGTCAGCAATGGCTGGTCCGGTACAGATACTGAATGGTATTTGGATGTTCCTCTCAATGATAGTAAATATCTCCGATCTGGTGCGGGTTGGTATCATATCGTAATGTACGCCGGCAATGATCCGGGCGAACCGATTCGTATGTCGATCAACGGAGTGAGCGCGAGCTACGAGGCCGCCGAATCATCTTTGCCCGCCGGAACTCTCTCCGACGTCAATGCACGTGGCGCGATTGGGGTCTTTATAGAAAACTCCAGTGGTTGGCCGACAGCCGGCTCCTATCTGTCCGCTAGTGCATTTGGCGAAGTGGCCACCTACTATCCTTCTAGCGGATTTAGTGACTCTTC
>TARA_R110002110_G_scaffold61225_5_pt1 | contig 41292 bp, 35 predicted proteins | sample TARA_R110002110 | Tara Oceans TARA_R110002110 (sample SAMEA4397330) | marine metagenome | biome: Polar Biome; feature: [SRF] surface water layer (ENVO:00010504); material: water (ENVO:00002006), including particulate matter (ENVO:01000060) such as... | depth 5 m | reverse complement strand
TATTCCGCATCACTGATGCCCAGCGCCAGCAACTCTTCCAGCAGCACAGTGACCTTGATGCCATTGGGCGTTGCCAGCGAATACAGCTGCAGCGGGTGCTTGCCTACCGGCAGCACCTTGTCATGGGTCGGCCCCGCCACCGGCCGATTGATGCTGGCGAAGCGGCCGCCGGTGGCGGTGTCCGGTGACCAGACCCGCGGCGGTACATAGCTGTTGTTGTCTTCCATAAAGTGCTGTTCTCCGTGACTGCTCCTGGCCGTTGCCGGTGATCGGGGCAGATTGTCGTTAAGAGCCCGGGGCCGTGATCTGCCGCACCAGCTGTGCCAACTCGTGCACGTGCGGATCGGTGGCATCGAGATCCTGCAGGGCCTGGGCCAATTGCAGCAGGTAGTCCCGATTGCTGCCGCTGGGCCCGGAGGCGGCCGCAATGTGGGCCGCAATCTCGGCCGCGGGCGCCGGCCCCAGGAAGGCGTGATTACCCTCGTCGGCCACGTAGAGCACGCCCGCCACGCTGTTGCCCCGCCCGGGAAGGGAAATATCCACCTCGTGGCGCCGATAACCGTTTTTCTCCCGGTGATCCAGATGCCCGAATACCGATTCCTCAATCAGGTAGGCCATGCCCTTGCACACCGCGCCCGGCGAAGGCACCAGGGTAACCACGCGCCCGGGAGCTGCCACTGTGCCCCGGTGATCGTGGGAACCCTGCCAGAAGCGGCGTTCCCAACCGGATACCGCGGCCACCTCACGCTGCAGGAACGGGAAATCGACCTTGTAGATCAGTGAGCCGTAGCCGAACACCCAATGGCTGCCAGCGCCCGCAGCAGGTTCACCCGCCATCGCGGCGCCTATTCAATACGCAGCGGGCGCTCGTAAACGCCCGCGTTGCCGGTGCTGATCTGGTGGGCGAGGACGACCATGTCGAAATCACCCGGGCCGGGCAGGTCCAGTTTCCCGGCGAACTCGTTGTCGGTACCGGTGAAATCCAGCGGTCCCTCCGCGACCAGCTCGCCCTCGCGGTAAAGTTGTACCCTGGCCCGGAAATCAGCAGCGGGCCACAGACCCTCTGCGGTGATGGGACAGCCGCAGATCATGGTGACACTGGCGCTCAGGGCCAGCTGCTCATCTCCCAGCGTGTAATCCAGCAGTTCGGTTATGAGCCCGGGCAGGTGCAGGATCACGGGTTGCTGCACCCGGTCCTGGCCGGGGATCAACCACAGGGTCACGGCTGTAGACTGGATGCTCTGGGCAACCGCCAGGGGACCGGTGACGCTGACCTCGACCCGGGTAGGTCGCGCCAGGCCGAGCTCTGCCTGAAAACTGGCGGGGTCCCCCAGCGTGGCCGAGCGGCCGCGGGTCTGGGGCGTCTGCATCAGCGCTTCGGTGTCCCCGGTGGGGCCGGTAATGGCGCCCTGGGCCAGCAGTTCTCCTGTCGCCGTGTTGCGAACCACGATGTTCATGTCGCCAACACCGCTGCCGATGAACTTGGCGTCGTCAGCGCGCACCAGCACCTTCAAGGCTGTGGTTGCGACGCTCTCCTCCGCCGACACCAGGGGCGCCAGCACCGCGGCGCCGAAGGTGACCACCGCGGCCACCAGGGCGCGGCCATAGTTTCCTGCTCGTTTGGACATCGTTGACTCCCTGTTGCAGCATGCAGTCGCGCGACCCCGTTACCCACTCGCGCTTCGTCGGCAAACAATAGCATAACCCGGCCCCGGTATCCGACGGCGCATTGGCAGTCGCCTCAAGCAAGCATCCGGACGGCGCGATGACTTGTCAGCCCCCGGGGGAAGGGACCTATAATGCGCGGCTGTATTGCAATCGGAACACGCTCATGGGCCGCGCCTACCAGAACCGCAAGGAATCCATCGCCAAGACCTCTGACGCCAAGGCCAGGGTATACAGCAGATATGCACGGGAAATCTATGTCACCGGCAAGGCCGGCGGCACGGACCCGGACGCCAACCTGGCCTTGCGCAGCCTGCTGGAACGCGCCCGCAAGGACCAGGTGCCGGCCCACGTTATCGAGAAGGCGATCGACAAGGCTAAAGGAGGTGGCGGCGAGGACTTCGCCGTGGCCCGCTACGAAGGCTTCGGCCCCGGCGGCAGCATGGTCATTGTCGAGTGCCTGACAGACAACCCCAACCGCACCTTCGGCGATGTTCGCCACTGCTTCACCAAGACCAAGTGCAAGCTGGGTACGCCCGGCAGTGTCAGCCACCTGTTCGATCACAGCGCTATCCTGGTATTTCCCGGCGACGACGAGGACGCTGCGCTGGAGGCCCTGATGGAAGCGGACGTCGATGTGACCGATATCGAAAGCGAGGGCGGCAATATCAGCGCCTTTGTCCCGCATACCGATCACTTCAAGGCCCGCCAGGCCCTGCTGGACGCTTTCGGCGAGATCGAATTCGAGGTGGACGAAGTGCAGTTTGTGCCACAGACCTCCGTAACCCTGGAGGAGGACGACGCCCAGGTCATGGAGAAGCTGCTGGACATGCTCAACTACCTGGACGACGTGCAGAACGTGTACCACAACGCCGCGGACTGACCGCCAGCGCGGGACTGCGGGCAGCAGCGACCAATCTGCTCTATGCTGTTGGGGGACATGCCGGCAATCAGTGGCCGGGAATCAATAACAGCTCACCGGAACCCGTGCCATGACGTCACTGCCATTGACCTGCCTGACCCTGCTGCTCCTGCTGCTGCCTGCCCTGCCCGGGTACAGCGCCGAACAAGACAGCAGCTGGTATCCCTCGCGCCATGGTGCCGAGGATACCCTGGGCGCAATCAATTACCTGTCGCCGGACAAGGTGCTGCAGGCTGCCCGCCTGGTAAAGACCGGCAAGACCTACGCCCTGGGCGTGGCAACCGGCCCGGACTCGCCCGCCTATGGCCCGCGCAGCTACGCCCTCACCGTGCTGCAACTGGACGATGGCGTCGGCGCGCCGCTGGCCGCCAACCAGCTCACTTCCAACGATGACCTGCTGCAGACCTGGATGGGGATCGGCAGCCAGATTGACGGTCTCGGCCACCTGGGCATCAACCACCGCTACTACAACGGTAAACACGCCAGCGAGTTTGTCACCGTCACCGGGCTGACCAGCTTTGGTATCGAAACCCTGCCGCCGATCGTGACTCGCGGCGTGCTGATCAACATGGCCAGCCACCTGGGGCAGGAGATTCTGGATGCGGGTACCGTCTTCGGCAGCGCGGAGATCAGGGCTGCGGCAGCGGCCCAGAATGTCAGCATCGAGCAGGGGGATGTGGTCCTCTTCCACACCGGCTGGCTCGCCATCGCCGACTCCGATCCGGCGCGTTTCATGGCCGGCGAGCCCGGCCTCAACCAGGAGGGCGCCCGCTACCTGGCGGAACTGGGTGTGGTGGCGGTCGGCGCCGACACCTGGGGCCTGGATGCCATGCCGGGCGAGCAAGCCGATGAGATGTTCCCGGCTCATCAGGAACTGCTGGCGCGCCACGGCGTGTACATCCTCGAGAACATGGACACCCGGGCGCTGGCCGCAGACGCCGCAACCGAGTTCCTGTTCGTACTCGGCCAGCCGCGCTTTGTCGGCGCGGTACAGGCGATCATCAATCCGGTCGCCATCCGCTGAGCCGGTGCCGCCGCCTGCGCTGGCGGCTGTCATGGAAATGGCGTAGCGTTTTCTGCCGCCTTCAAGAGGATATCCCATGCGCCAGACTTTAATCCCGCCTGCCCTTCTCCTGGCCGCACTGCTCGCGGGCTGCAGCGATGGCAGCGACCAGCCGCCACCGGAGCCGGTTGCCCCCTCGGCGCTGACCATTGCGCCAACGGCGATACCCGAGGGAGCCCCGGGTGAAATGGCGCAGCTGCGTTTTCGCGCCACCCTGACCGCGCCACAGCCGGAACCGGTACTGGTGCGCTATCGCACCGAAGCCGATAGCGCCGTGGCGGACGTGGATTTCCTGCCGGTCGAGGGCGATGTCACCATCCCCGCGGGAGCGCTGGCGGCGGAGATTGCGGTAGAGGTCTTCGGCAACGCGGAAGACGAGCCCGCCAAGACCCTGCGCCTGCTGTACGAGGTTGACGGCAATGCCGAGCCCACCGACACAGCCGCGGTGGGCACCATTGCCAACGATGACGCCGCCTGTGATGCGCCTTTCAACAAGGAGCCCAATCCCTGGCGCGTATTCGGCGCCGACCCGCTCAACTACGCCCATCGCGGCGGTGTGATCGATTTCCCGGAAAATACCCTCTACGCCTATGCCGAGGTCGCCCTGGTGGGTGCCGATGTGCTGGAAATGGATGTCTACCAGACCCGGGACAACGAGCTGGTCATCCTCCATGACCTCACGGTGGACCGCACCACCAACGGCAGCGGCAGGGTGGTGGACCTGACCCTGGCGGAACTGCGGCAACTGGATGCGGCCTACTGGTTCGTGCCCGGCGTCGGCACCCCGCAAGACCGGCCGGAGGAGGACTATGTATTCCGCGGCATTGCCACCGGCGAGCGGCCACCACCGCCTGGCTACAGCCCGGAGGACTTCCGCATTCCCACCCTGGAGGAGGCCCTGCAGCGCTTCGCCGCCGAGCGGCTCAACGTGGAGCTGAAGCCGGACCTGGACGGCGCCGGCGACTACGAACAGCAGATGGCCGCGCTATTGCTGCGCTACGGCCGCATCGATGATGTCATCGCCGCGTCGTTCGTCGACGAGGCCGCAAACGCGTTCAAGGCCGCGGCGCCGTGCATCCCCACCTCGGTACCCCTGGGCCAGGGCACCAATCTGGTCCTGGCGGCGCTCGGTGACGGCATCATTCCGCCGGTACCCGAGCACGTCGCTTTCCAGGTGCCCCCGGATACCAGCCAGATCACCGGGGAGGGCCAGTTGCCCGAGGGCTTCTTCCTCGAGGTGGTGACGGCGGACTTCATTGCCGATTCCCACAACGCCAATCTGGCGGTGCAGGTGTGGACCATCAATGACTGCGAGGACATGCTGCGGCTCATGGCCCTGGGCGTCGATGCCATCATGACCGACCGGCCGGTGCTCCTGCAGTCACTGCTGGACACGCCGCCGGAGCAGCGCAGCTGTGACTAGCAGCAGGGGCGCTAGCTGACCTTCACCACCAGCTTGCCGACATTGCCGCCGTCGAACAGCAGGTTCACCGCCTCGGGGGCGGACTCGAGGCCGTCGATCACGGTTTCCTCGTGCTTGAGCTTGCCCTCGAGGTACCAGGTCGCCAGCTGCGTGGTCGCCTCGGTGAAGCGATCCATGAAATCCGAGACAATAAAGCCGCGCACTTCGATCCGGCGCATGAGGATGGGCGCGAAATCCGCGCGCATGGGTTGGCCGCTGTTGTAGCCGGAAATCATCCCGCACAGGGGCATGCGCCCGAACAGGTTCATCCGCGCCATCACCGCTTCCATGATGTCGCCGCCGACGTTTTCGAAATTGACATCGATGCCGTCCGGCGTCGCCGCAGCGAGCTGCTCACGCCAGTCCGGCGCCTTGTAATCCACGGCGGCATCAAAACCCAGGTCCTCGACAATATGGCGGCATTTCTCGGCGCCGCCGGCAATGCCAACCACCCGACAGCCCCGGATCTTCGCGATCTGGCCGACCACGGAACCGACTGCGCCTGCGGCTGCGGACACCAGAACGGTCTCCCCGGACTGGGGCCGGCCCAGCTCGAGCAGGCCGAAATAGGCGGTAATACCGGTCATGCCGCAGGCGCCGAGCATCGTGGACAGCGGGATCGGCAGGTCCGCGGGCAGCACTGACATGGCATTGTCGCCTTCATCCGCAAGGCAGTAGTCCTGCCAGCCGGTGAGGCCGAGGACCTTGTCTCCAGGCTTGTAGCGCGGCGAACTGGACTTCTCCACCACGCCGATACCACCGCCGCGCATGACCTCGCCAATTGCCACCGGCGGCATGTACTGGTCCATGTCACTCATCCAGATCCGGTTGGTCGGGTCCAGGCTGAGATAGAGCACCCGCACCAGCGCCTGGCCGGGGCCGGGCTCCGGCACCCCGGATTCAACAAAATCGAAATGGCTGCGCTCGATGCGGCCCTCGGGCCGCGCCCGCAGGAGAAATTGGCGGTTGCTGGTGGTGCTCATGTCATCTCCATGATCAAAGGTGAGAATTGGTATTGTTACCTGCTGCAGGCCCAAAAGGCCACCGCAAATGAGGGCCCGCCAAACATCCGCCCTACACCTTGCCGAAAGCCTCTGCTACCCTGAAAAAAGAGCGGGACGGCCAACGGGCCGCACCGATACAGCCCCGGATCGAGGAAACCCATCCATGAGCCAGGCAAAAAGTGCCGCCGAATCCACCTCTACCATCCTGATTCCAGTGTTTGTTCCGGCCGTCGTCGTGATCCTGCTGCTGGTGGTTGGCACCATCAGCAATCCTGAACTGGCGGGAGAAGTGTTCAGTTCCACTCTCGCCTACATTACCTCGACCTTCGGCTGGTTCTACATGCTGTCGGTGGCCTTCTTCCTGGTATTCGTCGTCAGCGTGGCCTTCACCAGCTGGGGCCATATCAAGCTCGGTCCCGATCACGCCGATCCGCAATACAGCTTCCCGGCCTGGTTTGCGATGCTGTTTTCCGCCGGTTACGGTATCGCGCTGCTGTTCTTCGGGGTGGCGGAGCCGGTCCTGCACTACGCGACTCCCCCCGCCGGAGCGGGGGAAACCGTCGATGCCGCCAAGCAGGCGATGCAGATTGCCTTTTTCCACTGGGGTTTCCACATCTGGGCCATCTACGGTCTGACCGGGCTGGTGTTGGCCTACTTTGCCTTTCGCCACGGCTTGCCACTGTCCATCCGCTCGGCGCTGTACCCGTTGATCGGCGACAGAATCCATGGCCCCATCGGCCACGCGGTCGACGTGTTTGCCATTCTCGGCACCATGTTCGGGATCGCCACCACCCTGGGGCTGTCGGTGGCCCAGATCAACGCCGGCATCAATTACCTGTGGCCCGGGATCCCGGTCAGCGTGACCGTGCAGATCATCGCCATTGTCGTCATTACCCTGCTCGCCATCGTTTCCGTGGTCGCCGGTCTCGACAAGGGCATCAAGCGCCTGTCTGTGCTCAACATGGTGTTGGCGGTGGCACTGATGCTGTTCGTCTTCAGCGTCGGGCCCACCATCCACATCCTGGAGAGCTTCCTGCAGAACACCGGCAGCTACCTCAACCATATCGTCGAGCGTACCTTCAACCTGCAGGCCTACTCGCGCAGCGACTGGATCGGCAACTGGACCCTGTTCATCTTTGGCTGGACCATCGCCTGGGCGCCCTTCGTCGGACTGTTTATCGCCAAGATCAGTCGCGGCCGCACCATCCGCCAGTTTGTGGTCGGGGTGATGCTGGTGCCCACGGTGTTCACCTTCCTCTGGTTTTCGATCTTTGGCGACACCGCCCTGAACCTGATCATGAATGAGGGTTACAGCACGCTGATCGCCGACGTACAGGCGGACCATGCGGTGGCCCTGTTCAAGCTCTACGAAGTGCTGCCACTGTCGTCCGTCGTGTCCTTCATCACCGTGATCCTGATCGTTACCTTCTTCGTCACCTCGTCCGACTCGGGCTCGCTGGTGATCGACTCGCTGGCATCCGGGGGCGCCGCGATTACCCCGGCCTGGCAGCGGATATTCTGGGCTTCCGCGGAAGGGGCAGTAGCGGCTGCGCTGCTGCTGGCGGGCGGACTCAGCGCCCTGCAAACCATGACCATTGCCAGTGCGCTGCCCTTTTCCCTGATCATGATTGTGGCCGCCTTCGGCATGTGGCGCGCGCTGATCATAGAAGGCCACCACCATACCAGCCTGCAAACCGATATCCAGAGCCGCTTTTCCGGCACCTCCGGCAGGGGGCTGTGGCGGCGGCGCCTGGCCGGCCTGGTGACTCACCCGGACCAGGCGCAGGTGGAGGAATTCATCACCACTACCGTGCGCAAGGCCATGTTCCGGGTACAGCGGGAAATGGACAAGCAGGGCTGGATGGCCGAAGTGCACGAGAACGAGGCCCCCTTCCGTATCTGGCTGGAAATCATCAAGGATGAGCAGGTGGACTTCGTCTATGAAATCCGCATGCTGGAGCACGCCCTGCCCGATTATGCCTTCCCCGAGATGGTCCACAATCAGGAAACCCCGAACACCTACTACCGGGCGGAAGTATTCCTGCGCCGGGGCGGCCAGTCCTACGACCTCTACGGTTTCGACCAGCAGGACATCATTACCGACATCCTCGACCAGCTGGAAAAGCACCTGCACTTCCTGCACATTTCCCCTGCAAGCCTGCCCTGGAACATGGCGGAACACGATGCAATGCTGCACCCCAGCCCCGAGCCGTCGCCGGGGTCCTGAGTGAACCGCGCGGCCCTGTTGGCAGCCGTGGCGCTGTGTGACGGTCTCGCCGGAGGCACCGCGCAGGCCGCGGAACAGGCTACGGTGGAGGCTTTGCTGCAGCGCATCGAGGCCCTCGAAGCCCGGCTGCGTGAACTGGAAACCGGAAACCGGCAACCAGCCCCATCACTGCGCGAGGAACCCGTCGCACAAACGTTACCCGCAGCAAGTACTGAGCTGACGGATGCAGTATCCGGCTCTGAACGGCTCGCTACCGTGGAACCCGTCGCCAGCGCACCTGACATCCATGTCGGTGGCGCCCTGCGCTTCAACCTGGTACACCGGGATTTTGTCGACAGCTCTGGGGCCAAGCGCGGCGAGAGCGGGCTGGACGTGTTCCGGCTCAACGTCGACGGCAAGATCGACAACATCCTGGTCTCTGCGGAATACCGGTTCTATTCCTACATGAACACGATTCACCACGGCTGGCTGGGCTACGAGTTCGAGGATGCCAGCCAGCTGCAGGTGGGTATTCACCAGGTTCCCTTCGGTATCCTGCCCTTTGCTGCGCACAATGCCTGGTTTGGTGTGCCCTACTATCTGGGACTGGCGGACGACTACGACATGGGCGTTCGCTACCAGCGCCAGGACGGCCCCTGGACCAGCCACCTCGCCTTCTACAAGAACGAGGAACTGAACAGTCCCTCCGACCTCGACCGCTACTCCTTCGATCTGGTGCAGGTTGGCGAGCAGCAGAACGAGGAAATCAACCAGTTCAATGCCCGCCTCGCCCATACCTTTGGCCTCGGCAGCAGCTGCGAGACCGAGGTCGGCGGCTCCGGCCAGTGGTCCGAGGTCTACAACGCCGCCAGCGACCGCCGTGGCGACCACTGGGCTGCCGCCGCACATGTCGATAGCCGCTGCGGGCGCTGGAACCTGCAACTGCAGGGCATCCGCTATGCCTACGACCCCGTCAACCCCGCCGCAGCAGACACCACCGCGGTGCGGGTGGGCGCCTTCGGCGGCAGCTACGATATCGCCAGCGAGGCGGACGTGGCAGTCGTCAACCTGGCCTACAACTTCCAGTCGCCCCTGTCCTGGATAGACCAGATAACCTGCTACAACGACTACTCCCGGCTGTTCAAGGACGAACCCGGCGCCATCGACTCGCAGATCAACACCATCGGCTGCGCCATCGGCAGCGGCCCCCTGTTCACCTACATCGACTATATCCTGGCCAACAACATGGCCTTCTTCGGCGACGGTTCCATGGCCGCCGGCGGCAGCGACGAATGGCGCCGCCGCTTCAACGTCAATATCGGATTCTACTGGTGACTTCATGCTGACCCGCGCCCTGTCCCGACTCGGCATTCTCTGCGCCTGCAGCCTCGCCATTCCGGCCCTGGCGCAAAACTCGCTGAACGTGGTTTCCTGGGATGGCGCCTATGTCAAAAGCCAGATCCTGGGCTTTATCCGTCCGTATGAAGAGGCCACGGGGATCCGGGTGAACGTGCTGGAATACAATGGCGGCATTGAGGAGATCAGGCGCCAGGTACGCTCATGGAATGTGAGCTGGGATGTGGTGGACCTGGAACTGTTTGATGCCATCCGCGCCTGCGACGAGGGCCTGCTGGAAACCATTGACCCGGACAGGCTGCCCCCGGCACCGGACGGCACGCCGGCGCGCAGGGACTTCATCAGCGTCAGCCTGATGCCCTGCGGGGTCGGCAACGTGGTCGGCTCGACCGTGGTCAGCTATCATCGCGACAGGATCGACCGCGCCCCGGAAACGCTGGCGGATTTTTTCAACCTCAGTGACTTCCCCGGCCGCCGCGGCCTGCGGCACAGCCCCCAGGGCAACCTGGAGTGGGCGCTGATCGCCGACGGGGTGCAGCGAGAGGATGTGTACCGGGTACTGTCTACCGAGGAGGGACTGGACCGGGCATTCGCGATGCTGTCGAGCATAAAGCCCGCCATCGACTGGTGGCGCAGCGGCGAGGAGGCCATTCGCATGCTGGAGACGGGCCAGGTTGCCATGAGCTCGGTCTACAGCGGCCGAATCCACGACGCAGTGGCTCGGGGAGAGGCGCTGGAAATCCTCTGGGACAACCAGGTCTGGTTCTACGATGTCTGGAGTGTACCCAGGAATGGTCGCAATACCGCGCAGGCCATGGATTTCATTCGTTTTGCCACCTCCACCGAAAGCCTGGCCGCGCAAGCCAACCACATTCCCTACGGCCCGGTGCGCCGGTCCTCCATGCCCCTGGTCAACGAGGATATGCGGGAAGCCCTCCCCACCACCGAGGCGCACCTGGCCACGGCCATTGAGCTGGACGCGCAGTGGTGGTCGGACAATATGGACCGTATCAACATCCGCTTCCAGCGCTGGTTGCAAAGACCGGTCATGGTGCCGCGGCAGCTGCCGCGCTAATCGTCTCCAGGCGCTTCCGCGGCATCCCTGGCCGCGGCATCCTGCAGGCCTTCAATGCTGTCCGCATCCGGATAGCCATCGGCCACCAGGCCCCGGCTGCGCTGGAAATCACTCAGCGCGGCGCGAGTGCCGGAGCCGAAAATGCCGTCTTCGACACCGGCCTCGAATCCGAGCTGGTTGAGCTGCTGCTGCACCGCTTCCACATCACCCCGCGACAGGGGCCGCTGGGTCATTGGCGGCGGCCGCCGCAGGGGTCCGGCGCCGGCTATGCGGTCCGCCAGGTAGCCTACGGAGATGGCATAGGACTCAGAGCGGTTCCAGCGCATGATCACATCAAAATTCTCGTAGACCATGAAAGCGGGACCGGCGGCCCCCGCGGGTACCAGGATCGCTGCCTGTAGCTCCAACTCCGGCAACGGCCCGCCATCGCTGCGGCGAACCCCAAGCTGTGACCACTCCCGCAGCGGGCGCCACTTGCCGCCACCGGCCAGCTCGAAACGGAACCCGGGCTGCAGCCGCACTTCGCGTCCCCAGCGCAATTCCGGCACCCATCCCAGCTGGCTCAGGAAGTTGGCACCGGAGGCCAGGGCATCCTGCTCGCTGCCCCAGAGGTCAATGCGGCCATCGCCGTCACCGTCCACGGCGTAGCGCAGGTAGTTGCTGGGCATGAACTGGGTGTGCCCCACGGCACCCGCCCAGGAGCCGCGCATCTGCTCCGGCTGCAGGCGCTCCCGTTCCAGCAGCTGCAGCGCGGCGATGAATTCGCCGCCGAAAAAGTCGGCGCGGCGGGTATCGCAAGCCAGGGTCGCCAGGGAATCCAGGGTCGGCATGCCACCGAGATAGCTGCCAAAATTGGTTTCCAGCCCCCAGAAGGCGACCAGGTAATGTCCAGGTATGCCGTACTTCTGCTGCAGCCGTCCGAGGAACTCCTGATGCTTGCGATAGAGGATGCGACCCTGCTCTATCCGCGCCTGGGTGACACGGGCATTCAGGTACTGGGCAAAGGTCTGGACGAACTCCGGCTGCTTGCCGTCGAGCTCCAGCACCCTGGCCTGCTGCTGCAGACCGGGCACGATATCGTCCACGATCCAGTCGGCAACACGTGCCTGCCGGGCCTGGTCCTGCAGCCCTGCAAGGCAGGCGGGGAAACCGTCATCGGCCAGCGCCGGAGTGCAGGCGGCCAACAACAGAAGGCCAGAAAACGTCCGCAGGTTCATGACAGGCAATATCCACAACACATGTTGGCGGATACTTGCACCACCGCGCCCCCGACGCAAGACTTGACGTGAATGACCGGGCTGTTCCACGGCCGCACCTCGCCGGCCGCACCTCGCCGGCCGCACCTTGCCGGCCGCACCTTGCCGGCCGCACATGGCCAGGACTATCCGGCTTGCGTATCATGCCCTGACAACCGCGAACGAGCCCCTGCTTCATGTCGAGTCCTTCCAGCCGCAAACCCCGGATTTCCTGGCGCCTGTTGGGGGCGATCCTGTTCTTTCTCTGCGGGCTTGTGGGGTTTGCCTCCGGGGTCATCGTCAGCGAGCGCCCGGATGTCGCCACGGCCGGCCTCGTTGCCCAGGCCTACTACAGCCTGAGCCTGTTCGTGGTTGGCGGGGTGGAGCTGGGGGCACCGGTGAGCGGACCCTGGCCCGGCGTGGTGCTGCTGTGGCTGGCCTACTTCGGCTCCCCGGTGCTGGCCGCCTGGACCCTGATCGAGGCGCTGCTGAAATCACTCTCGCCGCAGCACTTCCAGCTGCGCAAACTGCGCAATCACGTGGTGGTTATCGGCGCCGGCGACCTCACCCTCAGCTACCTGCGAGTCCTGCGCAATCACAACCCGACCGTGCCGGTGGTGGTGGTGTCGCGGGCCCTGCCCGCTGCCCCGGTCGTGGATGAGCTGCGGGAAGAGTATGACGCCCTGCTGGCGGTGGGGGATGTCACCCACGAGTTCTTCCTGCGCCAGCTCCGGGTCAAGCGCGCGCTCCGGGTCGTGCTGCTGTCGGACAACAGCCTGCGCAGCTACGAAGCGGTCAGCGTGCTGCTGAACCTGGTGCCCGGCATCGGCTCCCGGGTGGTGATGCACTGTGCCAACCTGCGCTTCATGCGCTCAATGCAGAGTACCCGGGTGGCGCAGAGCTGCGAGACCTTCAACTCCTACAGCCTGGCCGCCTACGGCCTGGTGCACGGACACATGCTGCACCGGTTCCAGAAGTCGCGCGGCAAGGACATCGTGGTGCTCGCGGGGTTCGGGCGTTTCGGGCAGACGGTACTGGAGGAATTACAGCAGCACGCCCAGGGCGAACTGGACACGGTCGCCATCATTGAGCGCGATGCCATGCGCCGGGTGCTGGTTGCCGAGGAACAGATGATTTTCTCCAGCGACTATCGCCGCTGCGTATACGAAGGGGACATCTCGCACCCGGTGGTCTGGCAACAGCTGCGGCAGGAAGTGCACATCGAAGCCGACGCCTACAACCTGATCTTCGTGCTCGGCACCGGCCAGGAGGAAGACAACCTGCGCACCGCCCTGTGGCTGCGGCGCAACTACCCCAATGCCATGATCATAGCCCGCAGCAGCAAGCAGTCACGGTTCGCCGAGGAAGTCGGCAGCGAGCACCGTATCATCAACGTCAGCATTCACGAGCTGGTGGAGGAGAATATTCCGAAACACTGGGTGGAGCTGGCACCGGCCTGAGTAGCGGCGGACCCCAGGGTTTCCAGTGGGCTACTGGCGCCCTTCCCCGGCAGCAAATCGCAGCAGCGCGGCCCGGGTCACCTCCAGCGCGGCGGCGCGGTCGCCAACCCCCTGCAGCTCGATCTGCTTGCGGCCCGCGGGCAGCTGCTTGTAGACGGTGAAGAAGGCCTGCAGGCGCTGCAGTTCGATCGCCGCCAGGTCACCGATATCGCGCACGCCGGCATAGGTCGGATCCACCGCATCCGCGGGCACCGCCACCAGCTTGTCATCCTGCTCGCCACCATCCAGCATTTTCAGGATGCCTATCGGGCGGACAAGAATCAGCGCGCCGGGAACCACCGGCTCTCTGGTGTACACCAGTACGTCCAGCGGGTCGTTGTCGCCCGCCAGGGTCGATGGCAGGGTGCCGTAGTTCGCCGGATACACCACGGGCATGGACTGGAAGCGGTCCACCAGCAGATGGCCGGTAGCGGCATCCAGCTCGTACTTGGTAGTACTGCCGGCGGGAATTTCCACCAGGGCATAGACCTCGGCCGGGGCACTCTCTGGCTGCGGAAAATACAGCACGTTCTGCAACACTCTGTGCCCCGGTGCCGGGACCGCGACCTCCGCCAACGCGGGAAAGGCGAGCACAAGCATGAACATCGCAAGGGGCTTCAACATAATCAATTCCTCAAAAAAAAAGCCCCCGCACTGCGAGGGCAAGCTACGCAAACCGCTGGGGCTGGGCGCGGCCGGCCAGGTGCCCCCGACCAGGTGCCCCGGCTAGGCGCCCCCCAGCTAGGCGCCCCGGCTAGGCGCCCCGGCTAGGCGCCCCCGGCTGGGCGCCCCCCAGCTAGGCGCCCCCCTAAAACGTGTAGTTCAGCCCGAGTTCGTAGGTGGTACCGAACTCGTCGTACTGTGACAGGCGACGCTCATTGCCAAAGTAGTAGAACTCGGGCCGGTCGTTGAGATTGATCGCCGCCGCGGTCAGGGTCAGGTTGTCGTTGATGGCGTACTTGCCGGTCAGGTCTACCTGGACAAAGTCGCTGGTGTAGCGATCGTTCAAGGGATCACCGCCGATCGCATCGAGGTACTTGTCGCGGTAGTTCGCCGCCAGTCGCACATCCCATGGCCCCTTGTCGTAGCCGAAGGCGACGTTGGCGGTATGCCTGGCCTGCTTGAAGTAGGGGATGGTGCGCTCACCGTATGCCGAATCCGCCGGCAGGTCAGTCTCGCCATCCGCGTAGGTGTAGTTCACGACCAGCACGAAGCCGTTGTCCAGTGCCGTCTGGTAGGAGAATTCGGCGCCCCAGATGCTGCTGTCGCCAGCATTGATGAAGGTTTCACCCCGGTCCCAGGTCCGCCCGCGAAGTAAGATGTTGGCCGCATCCACCTCGACGATGGCGTCCTCGATATCCTTGTAGAACAGGCCGGCGCCGAAGAAGCTGGCGTCACCCATGTACCATTCGAAGCTGGCGTCGAAGTTCCAGGCGGTGGTGGGGTCGAGGAACGGGTTGCCGCCGGCAATCTCGTTGTCTTCCAGGTCAATTTCGGCGCCCGCGGCAGACTCGCCAAAGCCGGGCCGGACCAGGGAGCGGAACACGCCCAGGCGCAGCACCTGGTCCTCGTTGAGGTCGATCTTGACGTTCAACGAGGGCGCCAGGAAGTCGTAGTCGTTGTCGAAGGACACAAGGCCGGCGAAGGCGTCGCCGTCGAACTGCTTGCCAGTATAGGTGGCCTTGGTATCTTCGTAGCGCAGGCCGTAGATCCAGGTCACGGAATCGGTCTCAGTGGTCGCCATCAGGTAGCCGGCCAGGACATCTTCGTCGGTGTACCAGTCCGCGGCGATGGACTCCTCGTCCTCGTCTCCGCTCATTTCCCATACACTACCGGGCGCTCGGCAGGTGGTACCGTCGGACAGGGTAAACACCCCGTCACCCAGGGTGGAGATCAGGGCGCGGGTGCCGGCCACCGTCGGCGCCGGGCCGTGACGATTGCCAAAGTAGTTGCCGATTTCCTGGTTCGGGTAATCGGCAAGAGTGGAGTCATTTACCGGCTCGTAGCCACAGAAGTCGAAATCATTGTCCTTTTCCCGTTGCCGATACTTGAGACCGTACTGCAGCTCGGTGCGGTCGTTCATGGCGTAGGTCAGGTCCAGCTTGGAGCCGACATCCCGGTCCGTGGTCAGCGCTTCTTCGTATTCAAAGGCATTCAGCTTGAAGGTGGCCGGGTCGTAGAATTCCGGGGCAAAGTTGATCACCGGCTTCTTCGGATTACTGTTGTCATAGGTCATCGGGATGTCGAGTTCGGCGCTGCGGAAAATCACGTTCCACTTGTCGGTGTCGTCCTGCTCGGCCTCGGAGCCGAAAATCTCGGCCTTCAGGGTGCTGCGCTCGGAGAGCCGGAATTCGCCGCCGAACTGCGCCGAACTGATGGTGCGGGTCTCTACCCGCGGGCGGGATTCAGTGTCCACCCGCTGGAAGGGGTAGGTGAAGATGTCGCCCTCAATGACCGGGTCTTCTTCGAACGCGCGACGCACTTCCCACTTGGTACGGTCCTCGGTGTCGGTGTACTCGTTGTGGAAGAAGCGGGCGTAGTACTTGTTGCCGCCGGCGGCGTGGTAGTCAAAATTCAACACGATACCCTGACGCTCGCGCTCAAGGTCGTAGAAGCGCATTTCGTAATCTTCATTGATCGCAACATCAGACCAGCCGCCGGTCTCGTTGTTCTCCGAGACGATGCGACGGCTCTGGTCGCTCAGGGTCAGTGCCACCCCCAGCTCACCGTCCGCCAGCGGGAAGCGGTTGGTGGCGACCAGCGCCAGCTTGGGGTTGTTGCTGTCCCGGGTCAGCTCATTCCAGGAGGTCTCGGCCTTCAGCTTGGCATGGAAGCCGTCGTACTTGAAGGCGCTGATGGTCTCCAGGTCGATGGCGCCGCCGATGGTGTCCGCATCCAGGTTGGGAGTGAGTGTCTTGTAGACCGTCATCGAATCCAGCATGTCCGAGGCAACGCCATCGAGCATGATGCCGCGGCGGTTTTCCGGGGAGGCGGTGCTGACGCCGTTGATGGTCATGGCGTTGAGGTCGGCGTTCATGCCGCGCACAGAGATATAGCGGCCCTCACCCTGGTCATTCTCCACCATGATGCCGGGCACCCGGCGCAGGGACTCGGCCACGTTGATGTCGGCGAAGTTGCCGATGGCATCGGAGTCCACCACGCTGGACACCTTGTCCGAGGCGCGCTGCCGCTCCAGCGCATTGATCAACGCGGCGCGGGTGCCGTAGACGATCACTTCTTCCAGGCCGTCGGGTGGTGTTTGTGCGGCCGGTTGCGCGACTGCAGCACCCGCCAGGGTCATGGCGACCGCGGCGGCCATGGCCTTGCGTGTGGTTTTCCATCCAGTGTGTTGTGACATGTCCCCTCCAGAGTGATTGCCGCGTGTATTCAGCCGCGGCGGCAACTGTTTGCAAGCGGCGTGATATTAGGACCGGCCTGTGACACTGGAGTGACTTTTACATGTCGGTTTCGTGACAGGCAGGCAGTCTTGCCCGCCGCCCTGGGGGCGCCACTTCGCCTGATTTACGCCAAACCGCTATACTGGATGGCCATATTCACGACGCGGAGCTCAAGTCATGAAGATCTTGGCGGTTACCTTTACCCTGCTGTTGTCCATCGTCGGCCCTGCAAGCGCCCAGCAGGCTGCTGCCGGAGAGACCCGCTACTCCGCCTTCCACGATTACCGGGTGGTCACCGTGGCCGACGGCCTCATCCGGCCCTGGTCCATGACATTCCTGCCCGATGGCGAGCTGCTGGTCACCGAGCAGCCCGGGCGGCTGCGCGTGGTGCGCGACGGCAAACTCCTGGCCGAGCCAGTGGCTGGGCTACCGGAGGTGTACTACAAAGGACAAGGCGGACTGCTGGATGTGGTTGCGCACCCGGATTTCGCCACCAATCGGCTGCTGTACCTGACCTACTCCAAACCGCTGCCCGGCGACGAGTCCACCACGGCGGTGATCCGCGGCCGCTTCCAGGACGACGCGCTGCAGGAGGTCGAGGAAATCTTCGCAGCCAAATCCCGGGGCCGCGGCCACTACGGCTCGCGCATCGTCTTCGATGGCAAGGGCCATATCTTCGTCACCATCGGCGATCGCCAGGTGCCCCCCTCCGGCGAGTTGGAGACACACCCGGCACAGTTGCTGTCCGACCACCACGGGGTGGTTGTGCGCCTCGCAGAGGACGGCAGCATCCCCGCCGGCAACCCCTTTGTCGACGAGGATGGGGCGCTCGATGAGATCTGGAGCTACGGCCACCGCAATGCCCAGGGCATGACCATGAATCCGGCAACCGGGGACCTGTGGCTGACGGAACACGGCCCCCAGGGCGGTGACGAGCTGAACCTGGTCGAGGCGGGCGCCAACTACGGCTGGCCAGTGGTCGGCTACGGGGTCAATTACAGCTCCGGTTCCGCGATCCATGCCGGCACCCACGCCGAGGGCATGACCCAGCCGCGCAAGGTCTGGGTGCCGTCCATCGCCACGTCCGGCCTCGCCCTGTACACCGGCGACGCGTTTCCACACTGGCGCGGCCACCTGCTGGCCGGCGGGCTGGCGGGACAGGAAGTCACTTTACTGGAACTGGACGGACAGCGGGTCGTGCGGGAAGAGAGCCTGGCAAAAGGCATCGGCCGCATCCGCGATGTGCGCCAGGGACCGGATGGCTTTGTCTACCTTGCCATCGACGACCGCGGCGCCAGGCCATCCGCCATTGTGCGCCTGGAACCAGTGGTGCGCGCGCCGCTGCCGGAGAATGACTGACTGTCGCGCCAGATTACAGCCCGTGGCCCCGTAATGCGGTATGCTTGCGACATGACACAGCCAGGATACCGCAATGACCTTGACCCCGGATCTGATAGACGAGATTGAGCTGCTGCTGAAGTTCGACCTGAGCAGCGCCCAGGTGGGACTGAAAATTCACAGCAACGCGGCACCGGAAATGATTGCCGCCGCCGGTCGGCTCCACGCCAAGGGGCTTGTGGACCATGAGGACGGCGGCTTTCTCACGCCTCTGGGGCACGAAGCAGCGGAACACCTGCAGTTCGTGCAGCAGATACTGACCGCAGATCCCGCCGCCAGTTGAACAATCTGCTCAGGACGGGCGCCTGGCCACCACATCGGCCGCCATGGCCTCCAGCAGCCGGAAGGTGCCGGTGGGATCATTGCGCTTGAGCGCCAGCAGGTCCATCTCCGCGCCCTTGCCGACAGCGATCTCCTCGGTACCACTGGCGAAACCTTCAAGAATCGCAGCAGCGCACTCATCGACATCCATGCCGCCGTCGATATCCTCATCCACCGCACCTGTCGGCGCCCCAGTCCCGGTCAGGGCGTTGCGGGCGATATCCGTGCGGATAAAGCCTGGGACGATCGTCGTGACAGCAATACCCAGGTGCGCCACTTCCGTGCGCAGGGCATCAAAGAACCCCATCACCGCGTGCTTGGCAGCACAGTAGCCAGTGCGTAGCGGCACTCCCACCTTGCCCGCGACGCTCGCGGTTACGGCCACGTGACCGCTGCCGCGGCTGACCATGTGTGGCAGTACCTGCTTGGTGAGGGCGATCTGGCCGATGACATCGACCTCGAACAGCCTGCGGTAGACATCCAGTTCGGTTTCCAGGCACAGGGAACGCTGGGAGATGCCGGCATTGTTGATCAGCAGGTCGACCCGGCCGAAGCGCGCCAGCACCGCCTCCACTGCCGTCGGCATGGCACTGGTTGCAAGCACATCCAGCGGCAGCACCAGCACGGCATCCGGCTCCAGCCCGGCGTTGACGCAGTCGGCCTTCACGGCCTCCAGCGCATCAGCCCGGCGGGCCGACAGTACCAGCCGGGCACCGCGGGCGGCGAGCTGCCGGGCCAGGGCGGCACCAATCCCCCCGGAAGCCCCGGTGATCCAGACCACTTGTCCTCGCAACCTGTTGTCCTGCACCTTGCCGGCGTCGTCCATTGTTCCTCCTCCCATGCTGTAGTGACCCGGCATTATCGGTCAGCATGGCAGGACAAAAAAGGGGCCCGGAGACCCCGGGCAGTTCCCGCCTCCGGCAATACCACCAGGGACAACGCGGATCATGCGGTCGTGTATGCCCCTGGCAGCGCGTAGCCGGCCAGGGGCTTGCGCCGCGGGGCAGGATAGATGTACTTGCTGTGGCTCAGGCCGGTCTTTACCAGCGCATCTGCCGCATGCAGGGTCAGCGGGATCGGGTCCAGCACCGGCACCGCATACCCCGCCGCGGCAAGGCGCCCTGCAATGGCCTCGGCACAGCCGAAAAAACCGGTGCAGCCGAGGATGATAGCGCCGGCCCGCGTCGTTTCAATACTGTGCAGGGAAGCCGTCACCAACTGATCCACAAGTTCGTCCAGGCGCTGCTCGATCTCCAGCACCGGAATATCAACGGCGCCAAACCCGGCGTAGTTCGCCTGCAGCCCGTAGCGCGCCACCAGGCCGTCTATCATCGGCTTGAGGCGGTCCAGCACGGTAATGAAGGCGAAGTGATGCCCCAGCATGCTGGCGTAGTGCATGCAGGTTTGTGCCGGACCCAGTACGGGGATCGAGACCAGTTCCCGACAGGCTTCCAGCCCCGGGTCACCCATGCAGTCTATGATCAGTGCCGAGGCCCCGGCCTGCTCGGCGGCCACCGCCTGCTCCAGGATCCCCGGAATACTGAGGGCCTCGTCCGCCGAACACTCTATCGATGCGGGACCGGTGCTGATAAGGCTGTGGCGGACCTCCATGTCCGGGCGCAGGAACGGCTGCACATCGTCGAGGCTGCGTACACCTTCCGTGATGATCGGGGTAATGATGTGGATGACTGACTTCATGCCGACACCTCCTGTCGATTGGCCCGAAGGCATCAGATGCTCAGGTCCAGGCTGACACCATAGGTACGGGGCATGCCCCAGGACTCGCCGAAACCGACGCTCGAGAACAGCACCTGGGTGCGATAGCGCTCGTCGGACAGGTTCTTGCCCCACAGCGACAGCGTCCAGGCTCCCGATGCGGCACCGACGCCCGCGCGTGCGTTCCACAGCCAGTAGCTGTCCTCGCGGGCCTCCTGCGGCTGGCGCACGATATCGAAGGTCATCTCATCCTGGTAATTGAAGTCCACCATGACATCGGCGTACAGGCCCGCCGACAGCGGCCACTGGTAGCGGACGACACCGTTGACGTTCAACTCCGGGGAATTCGGCAACTCACTGCCCTCGGCGACACCACCGACGATGGAGCGGGTGATCTCGGTATCCAGCAAGCCCATCCCGAGGCGCACATCCAGCCCCTCGGCCGGGCGCCAGGCCAGCTCGATCTCGCCACCGGTCACCTCCGAATCACCGACATTGGCAATCCCGAACAGGGTACCTACCGGCGAATCGAAGATCCCGCCGTAGAACTGCATGTCCTCGTAATCGTAGAAGAAAATGGAGGCATTCAGTTGCATGGAGCCATCCAGCAGGGTCAGCTTGGCGCCGGCCTCGTAGGCCAGCAGGTTTTCCTCCTCGAAGGGCTGTAGGTCCGACGGGTCAAAGGTCAGCTGGCCCTGGAAACCGCCGGACTTGAAGCCCCGGGATACGCTGGCATACAGCAGTGCATCCTCGAAGCCGGTGTAATCGATCCCGAATTTGCCGGATACATCGTCGGTGCTGTAGTCGTTGCGAACGCCCGGGAACAGGGGCGCCTCGAAGCCGCCGCCGATCAGGTAGGTAAAGGCATCGGAGAAAGTCTTGTCTTCATCGGTGTAGCGCAGACCGGCTGTCAGCCGCCAGGCGGGTGTGAGCTGCCACTCGGTATGCAGGAACAAGGCAACCGAATCGGATTCCTGGCGATATTCATTGCCCAGCGACTCGAAGCCATCCAGGCCCAGCAGGGGCAGCAGGTCGGCGCTGTCAAAGCGGTCACGGGTCTCCACTTCGTCGCTGCCGTAGAAGGCACCCGCGATCCATACCAGCTCGTCACTGAGATAGGACAGGCGCAGCTCCTGGGAGAACTGCTCCACGGCATTGTCGAAATAGCCATCCAGCTGGACCAGGCTGGTTGCATCCCGGTCTTCCACGTGGAAGCGGTCGAGCTCTTCCCAGGCGCTGATGGAGGTCAGGCTCAGCTGCTCGGTGAAAGCCCAGTTGGCGGTCAAAGAGAAGCCCTGGCTGTCTATGTCCTGCCGGGTATCCACCGAGGCACCCGAGCGGAAGACATCGCGATCACCGTCGTCCTCGGGTGAAAACGGATTGTCGATCTTCACCAGGTGCACGTCGGAGTCATCCCTGCCCCCGTGGGCGTTCAGGAGGACATCCAGGTTGTCGGTCGGCTGCCACTGCAGCAGCGCGCGCCAGGCGGTGCTGGCGATCCTGCCCACCTCCTCGCCAGTGACGCGATTGGTCTGGTGGCCGTCGCTCTGGCGGATACGCTGCACAGACAGGCGCCCCTCGAGTCCCGGCGCCAGCGGACCGCTGACAAAACCGCGACCGGAGGCATGACCGTAGCGGCCGTATTCGAGCGTTGCTCCCGCGGCAAACTCGTCGGTCGGACGGTTGGCAATGAAGTTGACCGCGCCGGCGGTGGTATTGCGCCCGAACAGGGTCCCCTGTGGCCCCTTCAGCACCTCCACCCGCGCCAGGTCATGCATCTGGAAGCTGAGCATGGCCGGTGATACCAGGTACACCTCGTCAATATAGATACCCGCTGCCGGGTTGTTGTTGGTCGCATAGTCATTGAGCCCGATACCGCGGATCGTCACATTGGGAATGGAATTGGCGACCACGTTATTGATGCGCAGGTTGGGGGTCTGTGCGGCGATATCCACCGGCTGGTTGAGGCGCAGCGCGTTGATGTCATCGCCACTGAGGGCAGTGACGGCGATGCCCACCTCATTGAAACTCTGTTCCCGCTTCTGCGCCGTGACAATGACTTCCTCCAGCTGCAGGCCGGCCGCCGGCTGGGCCGCGAGCTGATACTGGAATCCGGCGGTAGTGGCGGCGAGTATCGCCCCGATCATCCTGTTGTTGCGCTTCATCTCTTTCTCCCCACACATTGATGTTGTTTTGGCTGTTAAAGTGATTCGATCGGCCGGAAAGGATCGTCCAGCCCGAAGGCCGCAGGACCGAAGACCTGCAGCGCCGCCGGCGTTCTGAGAATGGGTGGCGCACTGACCCCGAGCACCTTCACCCGCTGTCCGTACTTGAGTCCCTCCACCGGGATCGGTTCGGCGGTCTCCCGGTCCACCACACAGATCAGGTCGGGCACTATGGCCCGCACCGCACCGTCCTGGCGCGCCACCAGATGTTCGTTCTGGAACACAAGCTGCATCGCGGCACCGCTGCCGTCCAGCGCCACCAGGTCACACAGCCCCACCGAGAACCCGCCGCGGGTGTCGCGCTGGAGGTCGCTGACCTTGCCGTCGAAGATCACCTTGCAGTGGCTGTAGTAGGGGGTGGCACGCAGCGCCGACAGCAGGGCTCCCACGGGATCACCGGCCCTGCGGCCCGCCGCGATGGCGCGGCCGATCTCCAGCGCCAGGGTCATGGTGCCGGTGACCGCGCTGTCCTTGACCTGGCGTCCGGTCATGAGATAGCTGGAAAGCATGACGCTGCAGCCCATCTCCACAGCGCACACCCGCACCAGGTCCTCCGCGCGCTTGGCACTGCCGGTATTCACGACCAGGGAATTCAAGTGCTCGTCAGTCACCACCAGCGGGGTACAGGACACGCCGTGGACGTTGTAGGTGACCATCTGGATCTCGGGAAAGGCGCGTCCCATGCCGTCGGCATCCACCAGTGGCAGCCCGGTGCGGGCCGCGGCCATGACCGGCACCAGCGAGTTGACCCCGCCAATTTCGATCGGGATCACCGCGTCTGCACGCCGGCCCGTGTATTCCTGCAGCTGTGCCAGGGCGAGATCGATGTCATCGCCACAGGCGCCCTTCTCCACCAGCACCGTGGGCGCGCCCAGCATTGCGATGGTGTAGACGTTGGCATCGTCCGCAAGGCTTTCCACGCTGACCAGCTCAGGTGACCCGAACTCCTCGATCGCGCTGGTGGCAAGCATCCGACCGATATAGGGGTCCCCGCCGCCTCCCGTTCCCAGGAACGCGGCGCCGGTGGCAATGTAGGGCAGGTCTTCCAGACTTATCTTCATGTTCGCTTGCATACTCCCGTAGAGCCCTGGAGGCTTCAGATACCGGCGGCCAGGTCACCGGCCACCTTGACTTTCACCCGGACGGCATTGCCCGGCACATACGCCAGCGGCAACTCCTCGAGGTCAATGACCACGATGCTGTCCGGTCGCGCACCGGCGGCCACGGCGCGCTCGCAGGCTTCGGCCCGGGCCGCGGCCAGGGCCGCTTCGCGACCGCTCTGCTCGTAGGAGAACACCCGGTCGGTCTCGCCACCGATCTGGGCGATCGAGGCGCCAATGGCATTGGCAACGCCGGCGTGCCCGGGCACGATGACCTCGGTGGTCCCGGGGATGTCCCGGCTGATCAGCACCGCGCCGCCGCCCACCAGGATCAGGGGCACCGGCTCGGCACTGGTTTTCATCCGGTCCACCCCGCCGGCTACCATGTCGTGTATCCGGGTGACGCAGCGCTCAACCAGGGCCGGATCCAGGTGGGCCACGCGGTCGCGGTCGCCGATCTCGGCGTAGCCCGCCGCCACCGCGATATCCGTGGCGGTGAGGGTACTGCCGCCGAACACCAGGGCTTCCTCCAGCAGGCGGTAGCCTACCGAGCCCGGGCCGATGGCGACGTCGCCATCCTGCTCGACAACGCGGGAACCGCCGCCCAGTCCCAGCGCGTAGATATCGGGCATGCGGAAATTGGTGCGCACCCCCCCGACATCCACCGACACCGAGGATTCGCGCGGGAAGCCGCCGGCCAGCCAGCCGAAATCCGTGGTCGTGCCGCCGATGTCCGCCACCATCGCGGTTTCATGCCCCCCCAGGCGCGCGGCGCCGCGCATGCTGTTGGTCGGGCCGGAGGCAAAGGTCAGCACCGGGTAGCGCTCGACAAAATCCGCGCTCATCAGGGTGCCGTCGTTCTGGCTGATATAGAAGGGGGCCTGCAGCGACAGTGCGCGCATCGCCGCCCCGAAGGAACGAACAACCTCGCGCGACAGCCGGGCCAGCGAAGCGTTCATGATGGTGGCGTTTTCCCGCTCCAGCAGTCCTATCCGGCCGATTGTATGGGACAGGGTGATCGCCACCTCCGCCCCCATTTCCGCGCGTACGATGTCCGCCGCACGCAACTCCATGTCGGCGCTGATGGGCGAAAACAGGGAAGAGATGGCGACGCTCTGGATGCCCGCTTCGCGGAAATGTTGCGCGGCCTCGCGCACCGCCTTTTCGTCGAGCTCCGCGTTGACGCGGCCATCGTATTGCACGCCGCCGCGAACCTGAAAGCAGGGTCCACCAATCGCCTGGCGAATGTCCCGGGGCCAGTCCACCAGCGGCGGGATGCCGCGAGCCGCCGGCAGGGCAACCCGCAGGATACCCACCGGCAGCAGGGATTGGCGAGCCACGAAGGCGTTGGTGAAATGGGTGGTGCCGATCATCACCGCGGTCACGGCCCGTGGCTCGACTCCCGCCGACATCAGTACCCGACGCAGCGCAGCCTCGATGCCGGAGCTCACGTCCTCCGTCGTCGGCTGCTTGCAACTGGCCACCACCCGCAGGCCGTCAACCAGCACCGCATCCGTATTCGTCCCGCCGACATCGACTCCGATTCTCATGGTGTAATGTATCCCTGACTGCTTCAGGCTTACCCTAGCCAGCGCCGCGCCCACTCACAATCCGCTTCTGGTGTGGGAAACCGGTGTCCGCGGGTGGGGCCGGTTTCAGCACTGTCGTCTGCAGCCCACCCGAACGGGCGGGGCGGGCCGGGCGCATGGGCGTCGATTTCCCGGCGCCAGTCTTATACAGTCAGTGCTATGCAGGAACATGCCCCAGAAGACACGCCCCGCCCGACCACGGCCTTCCCGCCGTGGCTCGCGCTCGCCAAGGTGTATCCGCCCAGCCAGCGGGTGGATGTGCTCGCCCGCCGGGGTCTCGAACTGCGCCTGAACGAGGGGCTGTCGAAGCGGGCGACCATTGTCAGCGCCCCCGCCGGGTACGGCAAAAGCACGCTGCTCGCAAACTGGCTGCGCCAGTTGCCGGATAGCACGGCAACCTGCTGCTGGCTGGCGCTGGACGAAGACGACAACGACGATCTGCAGTTGTTGACCTATCTCGCCTTCAGCCTGTCCCGCGCCGGCGTCCTCCAGCCCACCTATCAGGACAGCAATGCATTCCACGGCGAGCTCACGCCCCGCCAGATACTCAACCTGATCCAGCGCAGCATCGAGGCCTGCACCGGGCGCGTCCTGCTGGTTATCGATGACTTCGAGAAGCTTTTGCCGGCGAGCATTGAAGCAATCATGCAGCCACTGTTGCGCTACGCGCCCGAGAACCTGCATCTTTGCATCGCCACCCGTGATGACAGCGCCCTGGACCTCAGCCGGCTGGAGGTCAACGGGGAGGTACAGCGTCTTGATGCCACGGCACTACAGTTCACCCTGCCCGAGATCCGGGAGATATTCTCGGGCCAGCTGCCTGCCGCGGTAGCCGAAGAGATCTACCGTCGCACCCGGGGCTGGCCGGTCGCGGTCCAGATGTTGCGCAGCGCCCTCGCCACCGAGCGCGACCACGAGCGGGTACTGCAGGAGCTGGGCCGTGATGCCGGCACCCTGTCTGCCTACCTTGCCCACCAGATCCTGGAAGGGCTGGAGGACCCGGACCGGCAATTCCTGATGTCGGTTGCACCGCTGGAAAGAGTGGATTGCCCGTTGGCCGACCATGTTCGCGAGGCAGGGGACAGCCTGCAACGCATTCACCGGCTGCAGCACCTGCACAGCCTGATACGACCGCTATCGGGGCCCGGTGACATCTTCCAGCTGCACCCCCTGTTGCGGGATCATCTCTACCGTCGGCTGCAGATCGAGGATCCGGCCCGGCTGCGACACCTGCACAGCCGCATCGCGGACTGGTATGCCCGCGAGTCCGACCTGGTGAATGCTGTGCGCCACTGCGTGCTTGCCGGCGACCCCGCTCGCGCCATCGGGATTATCGAATCCATGGGCGCCATTTCCCTCTGGTTGCGCGAGGGCATTACCCGGATCCGCACCGCACTGGGCCTGCTCGACACCATGGTCATCGGCGCGTCACCGCTGCTGTTGTTGTTACAGAGCATCATCGAGGTGAAGGATGGCCTGGTATTCAGGGCCCTGCAGACATTCCGCGAGGCCGAGCGGCTGGTCCTGGATGACGGGGCTGCCCAGGCGGCGGGAGTACCCGAGACGCTGCTGAACGAACTCCGGCAGATCGACGCCTACCTGGCCATCTATGCGGGGCGCAGGATCCGGGAAACCAGCTACCAGGCCCTGCTGGAGTCAACCGCCCGGATCGACCGCCAGGATCCGGAGCGGCGCGCCTTCCACTACAACCTGATGTGCGTGGTGCATACCCAGCAGGGCGATTTTCGCAGTGCCCGCCACTTTGCCCGGGAGGCCATCCGCTCCTTTCGGGAGATGGGCTCCCTGTATGGCGAAAGCTATCTGTACTTCCACCTCGGCGATGCCAGTTTTGCCGAGGGCGAAACCGCCAAAGCCGAAGAGCTCTATCGAAACGGGCTCGATATGGCACGGCGCAAGTTCAGCGAAGACAAGGGCCTCAGGCTGATCGGCCATGTCCTGCTGCTGGAGTTGCTGGACGAGCTGGACCGCGACGATATGTCGCTGACGGTATTGCGGCAGCTTCCGCGCGAACTGGAGGCTCGCGAGGCCTGGTTCGACATCTACCTGGCAGGCTACTGTACCGCCAGCAATATCGAGTATCGACGCTCGGGCCTGAAGCCCGCACTGCGGCTGCTGGAGCGGGCCATGAAGTACGCTGACCAGCAGCGCCTGGCACGCCTGGAGGACTTGCTGCAGTGCCAGCGTGTCGAGCTGCTGGTGAGGGCGGGCAAGCACCGCGCCGCCCGTGCGCTGGTCGCGGATTCAGGCATCAGCCTGGAGGCCTATCGCAGCGGTGACGGCAATGAAGCGGCCTGGCGCGAGCGGGATGTTGCCGCCCTCGCCATCAGCCGCCTGCTGCTCGCGGAGGGGCGCAGCCAGGAAGCGCTCGCCGAGCTGGCGCACTTTTCGGCCCAGGCGCGCGAGCAGGGGCGCCTTCGCTCATCGATCCGCTACGCCCTGCTGATGGCCCAGGCAGCCCACGCCCTGGGCGACAGGGATCGGGCACGGGAGCACACCGGTGAGGTTCTGGCGCTGTCCCTGCGCACTGGTTTTATCCGCGCTCTGGTGGACGATGCGGGCCCGCTCGAGGACCTCATCGACCTGTACCTGGCTCGCAGCGAGGGCCTCGACGCCAGACTGGTGAACCACGCCGTCAGGTTCAGGGAGCGGCTGCGGGGACCCGCCACCGGCGCAGTCACCCAACCCCTGCTCAGCAAGCGCGAACAGGAGGTCATGGCCCTGCTGGCCCTGGGTGCTGCCAACAAGGTGATCGCCAGAGACCTGGACCTGTCCGAGAACACCGTGCGCTTTCACCTCAAGAACATCTTTGCCAAGCTGAACGTCCAGAACCGGGTGCAGGCGGTCAGCAAGGCATCCCTGTTGGGGGCTGACCGCCGCCAACGGCGCACACCCGCCCACGGGCGCTGACTGTCTTCAGGAAAAGGCGGTTCCAGTTCTTACGCCGAGCTTTTTGAACAGGATGGCGGCCGGGCAGAAGCCGGTGAAGGCAGCCTGCAGGAGATTGGCGCCCACAAAGGCGGTAAACCAGAGCCAGTAGCCGCTATGGAGCTGGGCCAGCACGAGGCTGAACAGAACCATGATGCCGGCAAAGGCCATCACTGCGCGATCAAGTGTCATGACATTCTCCCTGGGATAAACCCGCTGCAACTGCACATACATTAGTATTTTCTTATATATTTGTCAAAGTGCTCGCCGCGGGGGCAATGGCAGTATCCATTGCTGTATCCTTCCGGAGGCTGAAAAGACAACAGGAATCAATTCATGAGTAATGCAGATCAGCTGGCCTACTGGAACGGCGAGGCGGGCCACAAGTGGGCGGACAATGACGCGATGATGGCGCACATGCTGGCCCCCATCGCCCGGGATCTTATCCAGCACGCCAATATCGGGGGCGCCCGGCGGGTACTGGATGTGGGCTGCGGCGGCGGCAGCGAAACCCTGCTGCTGGCAGAGCACCTCGGCCCCCAGGCCAGCGTGCTCGGTGTGGACATTTCCGCCCCCCTGCTGGCCGTTGCGCGGGAGCGCGCCCGGGCAGCGGGCGCCCGCGGCAGGCAGGTCGAGTTCCTTGAGGCGGACGCCTCGAGCCACGCCTTCCCCCCCGCCAGCTTCGACCTGCTGTTTTCCCGCTTCGGAGTCATGTTCTTCGACGACCCGACAGCGGCCTTTGCCAACCTGTACCTGGCTCTCCAGCCCGGGGCAAAGCTGGCGTTCTCCTGCTGGCAGCCGTTGCAGGAGAACCTGTGGGCGATGATCCCCCTCAAGGCCGCGTTCCAGCATCTGCCGGCGCCGGAGCCACCACCACCCCATGCCCCGGGACCCTTCGCCTTTGCCGATGCCGACTACACCCGCTCGGTACTGGCGGGCGCCGGGTTCAGCGACATCGCGATCACGGCACACGCGATCACCATGGCCTGGGGGCGCGAGGACGATCTCGCCACCACAGCCCGGGACATGTTGAACATGGGCCCGGTGAGCCGTCTGCTGCAGGACTGCGACCCGGTACTCCGGGAAGCCGTCCACAGCTCCGCCATCGAGGCCATGGCGCCCTGGTTCAGCGACGGCAAGATACGCATGCCCGGGGCGGTGTGGCTGGTGACGGCGAGCAAGCAGTGAACGCGGAAGCGGCGCGAAGACCCGCCACCCGCGGAGCCGCCGCGCTGCAGTTTGTGCTGCGCATGAGCAGCGTCCTCGCGCTGGCGCTGACGGTTGCCCTGGCCGGCAGCCATACCGGCACCAGCTGGCACGGCTGGCCGGTATTTGCCCTGTGTGCGCTGCTGGCGCTGACGCTGCAATGGCTGGCCTTTGTGCCGGCGTGGTTGCTGCAAACCGAGAAGTTCTATGACCTGACCGGCTCCTGCACCTACCTGGCGGTGATCTGGCTGGCGGTCGGCCTGAGCGGTGCCAGCGATAGCCGCAGCCTGCTGCTGGCCGGCTGCATCAGCCTGTGGGCGTTGCGGCTGGGCAGTTTCCTGTTCCTGCGCGTTCTCAAGGATGGCAGCGACTCACGTTTCGACCGGATCAAGCCCCATGCCGGCAGGTTCCTGTTCACCTGGAGCCTGCAGGGTTTGTGGGTCCTGATCACGGCCGGCTGCGCACTGGCGGCGATCAGCGGCGGTCGCGGAGGGCAGGTGGGTTTGCTGGAACTCGCGGGCCTGCTGCTCTGGCTCGGCGGTTTTGCGATCGAAGTGATTGCGGATCGCCAGAAGCGCGCTTTCCGGCGCACCCACGGCAGTGAGCGGTTTATCGACTCGGGCCTCTGGTCCCGCTCCCGGCACCCCAACTACTTCGGCGAAATCCTGCTGTGGTGTGGTATTGCGCTGATTGCGGCACCGGCGCTGGCTGGCTGGCAGTGGCTGACGCTGCTGTCACCCCTGTTCGTATTCCTGCTGCTGACCCGGGTCAGCGGCGTGCCACTGCTGGAACGCAAGGCGGATCGCCGCTGGGGCAACGACCCCGAATGGCAGGCCTACCGGGCCCGCACACCGGTACTGGTGCCACGCCCCTGGCGCTGACCGGGCAGGGTTCGTGCCCTGCAAACGCGCATAAGCTATAGTGCCCCACCCTGTTTGCAGATAAGCCGATGCCATGGCGCTCAAGTCCACCATTTTCAAGCTCGACCTCAATATCGCCGACCTGGACCGCCAGTACTATGCCGATTTTCCGCTCACCCTGGCGCGCCACCCCTCGGAGACCGACGAACGGATGATGCTGCGGGTGCTCGCATTTGCCCTGAACGCGAGCGACAGCCTGGAGTTCGGCCGCGGCATCAGCACCGATGACGAGCCGGACCTGTGGCAAAAGGACCTGACCGGCAGCATTGAAACCTGGATAGAACTGGGCACCCCCGACCCGGACCGCCTGCGCAAGGCCTGCTCCCGCTCGCGCCGCGTCATCCTCTATGCCTACGGCGACCGGGCAGTGCCCGTGTGGTGGCAGAAGCACGGCCCCGGCCTGGAGCGCTTCAAGCACCTGCAAGTCTGGCAGATCCCCGACACGGGCGCCCGCGCACTGGCCGCCATGGCGCGCAGCGGGCTGGAACTGCAGTGCACCCTCTCGGGCGGCGAAGCCTGGCTCAACGGCGCCGGCGAGTCGGTAACGGTGCGCCCGCTGGCGCTGAAAGAGGGCGCTCAGGACTCCAGCAGTACACGGTGACCGCGGGCGAGCTGGTAATCCGGTGCGCTGATGCCATCCACGAACAGCCAGTCTGCCTCCAGGGCACTGGGCGTCACGCTCAACAGCATGAAGCCGCGCTGATGCAGATTGCAATAGTGCAGCTCATCGATCAGCAGGGTCATCGTCTCCGCCAGTTGCAGCGCCTCCTCGTCACCGACGCCCAGATATTTCTCCATGCCCGGTGATGACACGCTGGCCGTGGCCAGCTCGACCCCGACCTCTGCGCCCTGCCGGTCGTGGAGCCGACTGTACCAGGCATTGTGGGTATCGCCCGCCAGTACCACCAGCCGCTTGCCCAGCTGCTGCGCGAGGCCGTAGAGCTTTTCCCGCTCCACCGGATAGCCGTCCCAGGCGTCCAGGTTATAGGGCGTCACCCGCTGCAGGCGGGCCTGTTGCTCCGGGCCGATATCCCAGCCTCGCAACAGCGCGGCTTTCAATTCAGCCAACTCCGCGAGCAGGGGTGGCAACTCGGCCCGATCTTCCACGCCCAGCAGATCAGCTGGCAGGTGCATCTTCGCCATCAGCACCTGCTGGCCCAGCACCTGCCAGCGGGCGGGCGATGCGGCCAGGCGCTCGCCCAGCCACGCCAGCTGCGCGGGGCCCAGCAGGCTCCGCTCCGGGTTGCCGAGGTCGGCCCGAAACCGGTCCTGGTCCATGGCGCCGGTTGCGGAATCCACGTAATCCCGGTATTCCAGCTGTCGGTCGCGGCCGATGATGCGCGTATCCAGCATGTGCAGGGACAGCAGGTCGCCGAAGTCGAAGCTGCGGTAGATCTGTTCGTTGCCCTCGGCAATGGGGGGACGCACCGGCAGCCACTCATACCAGGCCCGCAGGGCCGCCAGCTTGCGTTCGCCAAAATCCCCTTCCCCGGAAGAATGGTTTTCGGCGCCGTCGCGCCAGGCGTCATTGGCGACTTCGTGATCATCCCACACGGCGATGCAGGGCGCGGCCGCGTGCATGGCCTGCAGATCCGGATCCGTGCGGTAGAGGGCATAGCGCTTGCGATAGTCCGCCAGGCTGTACAGCTCGCCGGCATTATCTGCCGGCAGGCTGCGACCCAGCTGCCCCGCGTTCTCGGTGGCATAGCCGCCGGCACCGTATTCATAGAGGTAGTCGCCCAGATGCAGAAACGCATCCAGGTCCGCCACCCGGCTGCCCTCACGATAGACGTGGAAATGGCCCGCGGGATAATTGGAACAGGAGAACACGGCCAGCCGGACCTGCTGTACTCCGGCGGCGGGCAGGGTCTTGCTGCGCCCCACCGCAGTGACGCTGTCGCGGGCAGCGAAGCGATAGAAATACTCGGTACCCGGCTCGAGGTCACGCACATCGACCTTGACGGTGTAGTCACGCCCGGCATCGGCTCGAACCTCGCCGCGCCTGAGCACCCGTTCGAAGGCGGAATCTGCCGCCAGTTCCCAGGACAGGTCGAGGGCGGGCTCGCCCGCGGCAGGCGTGGCCCGGGTCCAGAGCAGCACGCTATCCACTCCAGGGTCACCCGAGGCGAGGCCGTGCTCAAACCGGGCAGCCGAGAGCGAGCCCCGCGGCCGGGCTGACTGACAGCCGCCCAGGGCGGTGGAAATCGCCACAGAGCCTGCGAGGACGGTGGACAAGCGGAGAAAATGGCGGCGGGAAATCATCGGGCAAGGTATCCTGAGCAGAGGAGAATCAGCAAGGTTAATGCCCCGATGTTAAAGGCCCGTGACACAATTGTCGTCGACATACTGCCGCTGAGTGCCTGCCCGCAGGCCATAGACACGCTCGCCAGGGCACATCTGGAAGAGTGGCGGGAGCTGTATCCCGAGGACACGGTCGACAGTTTTGCCGCAGACCTGGCGCGCTCGCTGGGCGAGGATCCGGTACCGTCCACCTGGGTGCTGGTGGCCGCAGGCGTGGCTATCGGCTCAGTGTCCTTGATTGAACAGGACCTGGACAGCAGGCCCGAACTCACACCCTGGCTGGCCAATCTCTGGGTAGACCGGGAATGGCGCGGCCGCGGGCTGGGCAAGCGGCTGGTGCTCCATGCCTGCGAACAGGGACGCCTGCGCGACCTGGAGCGACTCTACCTGTATACGCCCGAGCACGCGACTTTCTATCAAGCCCTGGGCTGGGAAGTGCTGGCAGCCTCTACCAAGAACGGCGTTGCCATCACCCTGATGAGTTACTTGCTGCGTCGCCGGCCCCGGCGGTGAAACGCATGGCTGCTCGCTCGCGCAAGAACCTGACCCGCGTCGCGTTAATTCTGCTGGGGCTGACCCTGTTCCAATACTTCTCCGGGGGCGAAATCACCTGGCACCGGCAGCTGCTGGCGACCGTAACTGGCGGCGATGGCCCCGAGCCGGGCTGGCGCCACGCCGCCGACAAGCTGGAACAGGCGGGAGCAGCCAGGGAGGGCACCCCGCTGCCGGACTTCGACATCAGCGGCCGCGTTGTGCGGGTGGCGGACGGTGACACGGTCTCCCTGCTGGATAGCAACAACGAGCAGCACCGGATTCGCCTGTACGGCATTGATGCACCGGAGCATGGCCAACCCCACGGCGACAGGGCCCGCGAGGCGCTTGCGGGAATGGTTGCGGGCAGGCAGCTGGGCGTGGTGGTCGTGGAGACCGACGACTACGGTCGGCTGGTGGGCACCCTCTATGCTGACGGTCGCAATATCAACCTGGCCCTGGTACAGCAGGGCCACGCCTGGTGGTATCAGTACTTCGCCCGCCACGAGCGTCCGCTGGAGGCGGCGGAAAAAGAAGCGCGCAGCGCCCGGCGGGGCCTGTGGGCTGGCCACGACCCGATTCCACCCTGGGACTGGCGCCGCCAGCAGCGCCTGGGCAACTGACGACCGGATTGCTGAACCGCTCCGGCTTTGCCCAGGGGGGGCTTTGTGGCACCATCCGCTGCTGAGCCGGTCTACTGAACCGCAGCGAACACGACCACAGGGGTCCTGACGGCATACATGCGCGATTATTTCCTCAGACGCCTTCTGCTGGTCCCCCCAACGCTGATCGGTGTCACTATCATCGTCTTCGCCATCACCCGCCTGGTGCCCGGTGGGCCGCTGGAGCGGGCGATCATGGAAACCCAGCAGATGAGCATGTCCGGCGGTGGCGGCTCGCAGATGGCCGGGCAGGGCATGGCCATCTCCGAGGCCCAGCTGGACCGACTGCGCGAATACTACGGCTTCGACAAGCCGCTGCTGCAAAGCTACTTCCACTGGCTGGGCAAGGTGGTTCGCGGCGACCTCGGCTCCTCCTATCGCTATAACGAGCCCGTGTGGGAGGTGATACAGCAGCGCTTTCCGGTATCCCTGTACTACGGGCTGATGACCCTGGTGATCACCTATGCGGTATGCATTCCGCTGGGGATTATCAAGGCCATACGCCATCGCACCTTCGTCGACAACATCAGTTCCATCCTGATTTTCATCGGCTACGCCATTCCCGGCTACGCCCTGGGCTCCCTGCTGATCCTGTTTTTTGCCGTGCGCCTGGAATGGTTTCCCATGGGCGGCTTCGTCAGCTACAACTTCCAGGACCTGGGGCCGGGGGAACAGGCGCTGGACCTGCTGAGCCACTCGGTACTGCCGCTGACCTGCTATCTGGTGGGCAGTTTCGCCCTGGTCACCCTGCTGCTGAAAAACCACCTGATGGATAACCTCGCAGCCGACTACATCCGCACCGCGGTCGCCAAGGGGGTATCATTCCGCCAGTCCGTCACTCGCCACGCGGTGCGAAATTCCCTTATCCCGATAGCCACCACCTTTGGCCAGAACATCACGCTGCTGGTATCGGGCTCGTTCCTGATCGAAACCATCTTCGATATCGACGGCTTTGGCCTGCTCGGTCTCACCGCCATTCTCGATCGCGACTATCCGGTAGTCATGGGGGTAGTCCTGCTCGCCAGCCTGCTGCTGCTGATCGGCAACATTCTCTCCGACATCCTGGTCGCCCTGGTCGACCCCAGGATCAGGTTCCAGTAGCCGGTGTTCGCCCTTAACCCCCAGACCCGCAAGAAGCTGCAGCGCTTCCGCAAGATCAAGCGCGGCTACTACAGTTTCCTGCTGCTTGCCGGGCTGGGTGTGCTGCTGGTTTTCGGCGAGCTGCTGGTCAACAGTCGGGCCCTGGTCGTCAGCTACGAAGGAAAGCTCTATTTCCCGACCTATACCGACTTCCGTCCCGGCACCGATTTCGGCCTGGACTATGACTATGAGACCAACTATCGCGAGCTGAAGGCCCACTTCCGGCAGCAGGGCGGGGACAACTGGGTGCTGCTGCCGCTGGTGCCCTACAACCCCTATGAGAACCACGCCCCGGGCGGGATATTCCGGCCGCTGCCGCCCGACGCGGCAGAGCAGCACTACCTGGGCACCGACACCACCAGCCGCGATATTCTCGCGCGCCTGTTCTACGGCACCCGCATCGCCCTGGTCTTTGCCCTGATCTTTACCGCCTGCGTCTATGTCATCGGCATCAGTATCGGCTGCGCCATGGGCTACTTCGGCGGGCTTTTTGACCTCGTGTTCCAGCGGATCATCGAGATCTGGTCCAACGTGCCCTTCCTGTACATGGTGATCATCATCTTCTCGGTGATTCCATCCAGCGTTGCCGTGACCACGCGGATCGGCATCCTGCTGCTGGTCATGGTGCTGTTCTCCTGGACCGGCATGACCTACTACATGCGCACCGAGACCTACAAGGAGAAGTCCCGCGACTACATTGCCTCGGCGCGAATTATCGGCGCCTCCAATTCGCGGATCATCTTCCGGCATGTCATGCCCAATGTACTGTCGACCCTGGTGACCTTCATGCCCTTCACCATTGTCGCGGCGATTTCTGCCATCACCGCGCTGGATTTCCTCGGTTTCGGCCTGCCGGCACCCACACCCAGCCTGGGCGAGTTGCTGAAACAGGGCACCGCCAACCTGCGCACCGCGCCCTGGATCGTGATTTCCGCCTTCGGCACCCTGGTGGCCCTGCTCACCCTGGTGACCTTCATCGGCGAGGCCATCCGCGAATCATTCGATCCCAAAACCTTTTCCGTTTACCGTTAGCGAACCGTTAGCAGAGGTTACCGAGATGAAGAAAACACTGTCCATGCTGTTACTGGCCAGCCTTGTCCTTCTGCTGGGAGGTTGCGGGACATCGGACAGTGACGGCGCCGCGGATGCCGCCGCAGAGGCGGCTGCGACGGCAACCGCGGCCGAACTCAATGCGGAGGTAGAGGCGTTCTATGCCGCCAATCCGGACTTCTTCGGCTTCAAGACTCCCGCGGACCTGCCGTCCGACCTGGAATGGACCAGCAACGATCACCTGGCGGAAATCGGTTCACCGGAGGCAAAAAAGGGCGGCACCCAGTACGGGGCGCTGCAGGATTTCCCCCGGACGCTGCGTACCGTCGGCCCCGATTCCAATGGCAGCTTCCGTCCGTTCCTGCTGGATAACGTGGGCATGACGCTCACCCACCTGCACCCCGAAACGCTGGAGCTGTACCCCGGCCTGGCCGAGTCCTGGGCGGTGGACTGGGACAATCAGACTGTCTACGCGAAGCTGGACCCGGCGGCGACCTGGTCCGACGGCGAACCAATAACGGCAGACGACTACCTGTTCATGTTCTGGTTCTACCGCTCGCCGTACATCATGGCGCCCTGGTACAACAACTTCTACAGCACCACCTACACCAACATCAGCCGCTACGACGACCACACCATCTCCATTACCATGGCCGAGCGCAAGCCCGACATGGACGAACGCGGCCTGTTGTTGCGCCCCATTCCCCGCCATTTCTACAGCGAGATGGGCGACGATTTCAGCGAGCGCTACCAGTGGGCTTTCGAACCCACACCGGGGCCGTATGTCGTCCGCGACCAGGACATCCGCAAGGGCCGCTCCATCGCCCTGACCCGGCAGGAGAACTGGTGGGCCCGGGACAAGAAGCACTGGCGCTACCGTTTCAACCCCGACCGCATCCAGCTCGGCGTGATCCGCGACACCCCGAAGATGTTCGAGGCCTTCAAGCGCGGCGACATCGACCAGTTCGGCCTGAATCTGGCGGAGTACTGGTATGAGAAGCTTCCTGACTCGGACCCGGATGTGCAGGCCGGCTATATTCACAAGGTGACCTTCTACAACCAGCGGCCGCGACCGCCTTTCGGCCTCTGGATCAACACCGCGCAGCCGCTGCTGGACAACCGGGATATCCGCGTCGGCATCGCCCACGCCACCAACTGGGACATGGTGATCGAGAAGTTTTTCCGCGGCGACAATGAGCGGCTCAATACCGCCAACGACGGCTTCGGTGAGTATTCCCACCCGACCCTGAAGGCCCGTGAATTCAATATCGACAGGGCACAGGAGCACTTCGCCAGGGCGGGCTTCAGCCGCCGCGGTGCGGACGGCATCCTGGTCAACGAGGCCGGCCAAAAACTGTCTTTTACCCTGTCCACCGGCTACGAAACCATGCGCGATGTGCTGACCATTCTGCGCCAGGAAGCTGCCAAGGCGGGGCTGGACCTGCGCCTGGAAATCCTCGATGGCACCGTCGGCTGGAAAAAAGTGCAGGAAAAGCAGCACGACATATCCTTCTCCGCTTTCGGTCGCTTTCTGGAGGAGTATCCCCGCTTCTGGGAGCACTACCACTCCGACAACGCCTGGGACCGCGCTTTCCTGGAGGATGGCAGCGTCAACCCCGAGCGGCAGCCCAAGACCCAGACCAACAATCTGGAGGCCTTTGCGCTGCTGGAGATGGACCAGCTGATCGAGCGTTACCGAGCATCCACCGACAGGGATGAGATGATTGCCCTGTCGCACCAGATGATCGAGTTGCACCACGAGCACGCGTCCTTTGTGCCTGGCTTCTACCAGGGCTTTTTCCGGCTCGGGAAGTGGCGCTGGGTACGCTATCCCGAGGGCTTCTCCTACAGACACTCGGACGGCCCCGGCGAGCTGTTTGTGCACTGGATCGATACCGAAATGAAGGAGGAAACCCAGGCCGCCCAACGCACCGGCAAGGCCTTCGAGCCGGTGATCGAAGTCTACGACCAGTGGGCCGAGTAGCGCCGATGGCCCTGCTGGAAGTCGACAACCTGGTCACCGAATTCGCCACCGACGAGGGCCTGGTGCGGGCGGTCGATGGCGTCAGCTTCAGCGTCGAGCCCGGTGCCACGGTGGGCATTGTCGGCGAATCCGGCTGCGGCAAGAGCGTCACCGCGCTGTCGATCATGCGCCTGCTGCCACAACCCATGGGCCGTATCGCCGGCGGCGCGATTCGCTTCCAGAACCGCGATCTGGCGCAGCTACCCATTCCCGAGATGGAGAAGATCCGCGGCTGCCGCATCGGCATGGTATTCCAGGAACCGATGACCGCCCTTAATCCGGTGCACACCATCGGTCGCCAGCTGACCGAGGGCATGTTGCTGCACAGGATCTGCGAACCCGCCGATGCCCTGCGGGCGGCGGCGGAACTGCTGGAGCGGGTGGGCATTCCCTCGCCGGAGGTGCGCCTCGGCGAGTACCCGCACCAGCTGTCGGGGGGCATGCGCCAGCGGGTAGTCATTGCCATGGCCCTGGCCTGCCGGCCGGCCCTGCTGATTGCCGATGAGCCCACCACGGCGCTGGACGTGACCATCCAGGCCCAGATCCTGGAGCTGATCAAGGATCTGCAGGCGGAGATGGGCATGGCGGTCATCATGATTACCCACGATCTCGGCGTGATCGCGGAGACCTGCGACCAGGTAGTCGTAATGTACGCGGGCAAGGTCGCCGAGCGCGGCACGGTGTTTGATATCTTCGACCGCCCGGCCCATCCCTACAGCCGCGGCCTGCTGAATTCCATCCCGCGCCTGGATACGGAGCCAAAATCACGGCTGGGTGTTATCGAGGGCATGGTGCCGGGACTGCGCGACCTGCCGCTGGGCTGCCGGTTCGAGAATCGCTGCCCCCACGCCATGGATCAGTGCCGGGAAGTTGTGCCAGTGCTGGAACAGGTCGCGGCTGGCCACGATGTAAGCTGCATTCGCTGGCGGGACCTGTGAGCGCGCCGCTGCTGGAAGTCAACAACCTGGCCATGCATTTCCCGGTGCGGGAGGGTCTGCTGCTGCGCGCCAGGGCCTTCAACAGGGCGGTTGATGGCGTCTCCTTCAGCATCGGCCCCGGGGAAACACTGGGCCTGGTGGGCGAGTCCGGTTGTGGCAAGTCCACCCTGGGGCGCTGCGTGGCCCGCCTGTACCAACCCACCAGCGGCAGTATCTGCTTTGACGGCCAGGACATCACCAGGATGCCGGCCCGTACCCTGCGCCCCCTGCGCCAGGACATCCAGATGATCTTCCAGGACCCGATGGAGTCCCTGAATTCACGGCATACGGTGGGGGACATCCTGGAAGAGCCCTTTATCGTGCAGAATATCGGCGACCGGCTCTGGCGCCAGAAGCGGGTGACTGAGCTGCTGAATACCGTCGGTCTGCCAGCGCGCTCGGCGAGCCGCTATCCGTTCGAGTTCTCTGGTGGCCAGCGGCAGCGGATAGGCATTGCCCGGGCCATAGCGCTCAACCCCAAGCTGGTGATTTGCGATGAACCGGTATCGGCCCTGGATGTCTCCATCCAGAGCCAGATTCTCAACCTGCTGGTGGACCTGCAGCGCGAGTTCAAGCTGTCCTATCTATTCATCGCCCATGACCTGGCGGTGGTAAAACACGTCTCCGACCGGGTTGCGATCATGTACCTGGGCAAGATCGTGGAGACAGCCGCCAGCGAGACCATCTACCATCGGGCGCGCCACCCTTACACCCAGAGCCTGATCGCCGCCATTCCCGTGCCGGACCCGCACCGCAGTGTGCAGCGCCAGGTCCTGCGCGGGGATGTGCCCTCGCCGATCAATCCGCCCTCCGGCTGCAGCTTCCACCCCCGCTGCCCGGTGGCAGAGCCACGCTGCGCGGAACAGGCGCCCGAGCTGGTCGAGGTCGGCGCCGGCCAGCGTGCGGCCTGTCACCTGATTCAGCGCCACACCTGATACGGAGCCAGCTCTGATCCGGGGCCTCGGCTATCACGAGACGCCGGCGCTACCCTTGCGGCCACACCGGCTGGCGCTTGTCGAAAAAGGCCTGGGTACCCTCGCGGGCATCCGCGGTAGTCATGGTATCGATCATGGGTTCACAGGTCGTGCTGTAGGCCTCCGCCAGGGGCTTGTTGAGCTGCTGGTAAAACGCCTGCTTGCCCCTGGCTATGCCCTCGGCAGACTTGCTGGCGATTTTCTGCGCCAGCGCTTCAGTATCTGCCCGCAGCCTGTCAGCCGGCGCCACACGATTGACCAAACCCATCCGCACCGCATCCTCGGCGTCAAACAGGTCGCCCGTCAAGGCCAGCTCCATGGCATGTTTGCGATGAATATTGCGGCCAACCGCTACCAACGGCGTAGTACAGAAGGCCCCGATGTTGACCCCGGGCAGGCAGAAACGCGCCTCTTCACTGGCAATGGCAAGATCGCAGGCCGCCACCAACTGGCACCCTGCCGCAGTGGCAACGCCCTGGACACAGGCGATTACCGCCTTCGGGGATTCGGTGATCCCCAGCATGAGGCGGGAGCAGGCCTGCAGGATGGCCTGCATCCGGGCCCGGCAATCAGCGTCCGATTCGCCCACTTGCGGGGTCATTTCACGCAGGTCGTGACCCGCGGAGAAAGCCGGACCGGCGCCAGCGATAACAATACAGCGCACCCCGGCATCCGCTTCTGCAGCGCTCAGGGACTCCTGCAGTGCATTGATCATCTGGCTGGAGAGCGGACTGCGCTGCCCGGGCCGGTTCAGTGTGAGCCAGAGTACCGATCCTGACATTTCGGCAATTACCCAGGGAGGTGCTGTTGTTGAGGACATGGTGGTTCCTTGTGGCAGGTGACGACAAAAGTGAATACTGGCCTGCCCGGAGCGACCTGTCCAGCCAGGGACTGATCGGGATTACGGCGAATGCCGTATACTCGGACTCGCCAGCCGAGCAGGAGACCGGATCATGCCAGAGAACACTTCCCCGCCACAGGCAGCACCCAACCACCCCCGCTTGCCCTGCCGCGGCTGTACCCGCGACTGCCCGCACTACGACATCTGCGAGGGCGCGCTCTGGCGGATGGACCAGGGGCAACTGCAGCCTGCAGCCGTCTCTGGCGAGGTCCCAAGGCAGGGCTAGAACCGGGACCTTTGCCAACAGTTATCACAATCATTACGATCGTATCGGTCGTCATCTTGCCGGCCGCGATACCGGACGCGATGGCGGGCTATCAATTCCAGCTCGGGCTCCAGAAAAACCTTAGCTATTCCAAGGGAGCCTCGTTTCCGCTGGAAGCCACTGCCCCTAACCAGCGTCTGGCGCCAGAATCTCCGCGGAACC